>Ga0206116_1000035_pt1 | contig 273554 bp, 246 predicted proteins | sample 3A1Ametagenome_FD_178000 | JGI IMG/M metagenome (GOLD analysis project Ga0206116, IMG submission 178000) | Enriched microbial communities from leaf-cutter ant dump, University of Wisconsin, Madison, United States - 3A1A | ecosystem: Environmental > Terrestrial > Nest > Insects nest > Nest dump...
AGACCCCGGTGAGCACCTTGATCAGCGTGGACTTGCCCGCGCCGTTCTGGCCCATGAGCGTGTGCACCTCGCCCGGGAACAGCCGCAGGTGTGCGTTCTTCAATGCATGCACCCCAGGGAAGCGCAGATCGATGCCCTGGAGTGTGAGTATGGGCTGCGCGCTTGCGGGCGCAGCGGCCTCTGGGAGGCGGGAATCTGGAGTCATGGCTGAGCAACCTTCGAGCGCATGAAAAGGAGCGGTGGGCGGGTGCAGCCGCCCACCGTCAAAGGACGTCGAACGTCGCGGAGCAACGCGAAGACGCCATGCAAGACAAGACCACCCTCGCCGTGCGCGGAGCACGCTCGGGTCAAGACGTGAAGAGCAAACGGTCCGTGCGTTCCGGTGCGGACATCGCCATCCGCGCCGGAACGTGACCGGGCCCGCGAGGCGCCCGGCCGGGCCTGTCTCAGTACTTGCGGTTCGGCAGTTCCTTGGCGGCCTGCTCCATGGTGTACATGGATTCCTTGGCCTGGATCTTCTTCGGCAGTTGCTGGCCGGCGGCGAGCTGCTTGACCACGTCCATCAGCTGCGGTCCGATCAGCGGGTTGCACTCGACGGTCAGGTTCATCTTGCCTTCGGCCATGGCTTCGAAGGCACCCTTCACGCCGTCGATACCGATGACGATGATGTCCTTGCCCGGCTTCATGCCGGCTTCTTCGATCGCCTGGATCGCGCCCAGCGCCATGTCGTCGTTGTGGGCGTACACCACGTTGATCTTCTTGCCTTCGGACTTGAGGAAGGCTTCCATGACTTCCTTGCCCTTGGCGCGGTTGAAGTCACCGGTCTGCGAACGGATGATCTTGAAGCGCGGGTCAGCCTTGATCGCGTCTGCGAAACCCTTCTGACGATCGATAGCCGGCGCAGCGCCCACGGTGCCCTGGAGTTCGACGATGTTCACATCGCCCTGGCCCTTGTAGTTCTCGAGCAACCACTTGCCGGCCTTGTTACCTTCGTCGATGAAGTCCGAGACGATCTGGGTGGCATACAGCGACGGGTCGGACACCTTCACGCTGCGGTCGGTCAGCACCACGGGGATGCCAGCGGCCTTGGCTTCCTTGAGCACCGGCTCGAAGCCCGTTTCCACCACCGGGGCGAAGGCGATGACGTCGACCTTCTGGGCGATGTAGGAACGGATCGCCTTGATCTGGTTCTCCTGCTTTTGCTGCGCATCGGAGAACTTCAGGTTGATGCCGGCCTTGGGCGCGGCGTCCTTGATGGACTGGGTGTTGGCCGTACGCCAGCCGCTTTCGGCACCGATCTGCGCAAAGCCCAGGGTCAGCTTCTTGTCGGCAGCCAGAGCGCCGATCGAAGTCATTGCCAGGCCGGCCGCAGCCAGCATGCCCACCATTACACGACGGTTGAAGCTCATGTTTGCATCTCCTCCAATATTTACTGCTACCCGGCAGTGGGGCCGGTGACCCTGTTGTCCGCTTGAGTGCCGACACCGTCGGCGCGGAATTTCTTGTGCGTTTCTTGTTTTTGTTTGCGCTTCTCAAGGAAGTGCCGGATTACCCCGGCCTCCTTCGGCGCCCTCGAAGCCGCCGCAGAAATGGCGGTCTCCGGGATGCTCATTACGCGCAGCCGTTTTTCATTCAGTGCGACTCACGGGCGACCTCCGCCCCGCTGCCTCCCGCGAGAAAGTCGAGGTCCGCACCGAGGTGCGCCTGCTCGACGTGATCCACATAGAGCTTCACCCAGCCCCGTGCCGGCGAAGCCGGCGCCACCCATTCGGCGCGACGGCGCGCGAGCTCCGCATCGGACACGTCCAGATGCAGGCGACGCGCCGCCACGTCCAGTTCGATCATGTCGCCCTCGCGCACCAGGGCCAGCGGCCCGCCGGCGGCGGCTTCAGGCGAGGTGTGCAGCACCACGGTGCCGTAGGCTGTGCCGCTCATGCGCGCATCGGAGATGCGCACCATGTCGGTGATGCCGCGCTTGAGGATCTTGGGCGGGAGCGGCATGTTGCCGACCTCGGCCATGCCCGGATAACCACGCGGGCCGCAGTGCTTGAGCACCATCACGCAGGTCTCGTCGATGTCCAGATCCGGGTCGTCGATGCGCGCGTGGAAGTCCTCGATGTTCTCGAAGACCACGGCGCGGCCACGATGACGCATCAATGAAGGCGTCGCGGCGGAAGGCTTGATGATCGCGCCGTCCGGCGCGAGGTTGCCGCGCAGCACCGCGATGCCGGATTCCTTGCGCAAGGGTGCTGCGGCAGTGGCGATCACTTCGCGATCGAAGCACTCGGCCTCACGCACGTTCTCCCACAACGTGTGGCCGTTCACCGTCGGCACGTCGCGATGCAGGTAGTCGCCCAGCTCGCGCATGACGGCGGGAAGTCCGCCGGCGTAGTAGAACTCTTCCATCAGGTAGCGGCCGGCCGGCTGCAGGTTCACCAGGCAGGGCACCTCGGCGCCGATGCGGTCCCAGTCGTCAAGCGTGAGCGACACACCAAGGCGTCGCGCGATCGCGATCAGATGGATCACCGCGTTGGTGGAACCGCCAATGGCGGCGTTGACCTTGATGGCGTTCTCGAAGGCCGCGCGCGTCATCACCTTCGAGAGGCTGAGGTCTTCCTTGACCATCTCGACGATGCGCCGGCCGGTGAGTTGCGCGAGCCGGTTGCGGCGCGCATCCACGGCGGGGATCGCAGCGTTCTCAGGCAGCGAGACGCCCATGGCCTCGACCATGCAGGCCATCGTGGAAGCCGTGCCCATGGTCTGGCAGTGGCCCTTGGAGCGGTTCATGCAGGATTCGGCAGCGGCGAAGTCCGCGCTGCTCAGCTCGCCGGCGCGGACCTGCTCGGACATCTTCCACACGTCGGTGCCGGAACCGATGTCGCGACCGCGGAACTTGCCGTTGAGCATCGGCCCGCCGGAGAGGCCGATGGTGGGCAGGTCGCAGCTCGCCGCGCCCATCAGCAGTGCGGGCGTTGTCTTGTCGCAGCCCATCAGCAGCACCACGCCATCCATGGGGTTGGCACGGATCGACTCTTCCACGTCCATCGCCACCAGGTTGCGGAAGAGCATCGCGGTGGGACGCAGCTGGGTTTCGCCCAGGGAGGTGACCGGGAATTCGAGTGGGAAGCCGCCGGCTTCCCACACGCCGCGTTTGACGAAGTCCGCCAGCTCGCGGAAGTGCCCGTTACAGGGCGTGAATTCGGACCAGGTGTTGCAGATGCCGATGATGGGGCGGCCGTCGAACAGGTCGTCGGGGTAGCCCTGGTTCTTCATCCAGGCACGGTGGACAAAGCCATCGCGATCCTGTTTGCCGAACCAGGCCTGACTACGCAGTTTTCGGGGACCCGCACCGGCTTTGCTCATGGCGCTTATCAGCGGAAAGTGGGCGCATGGTAGTGAGGTAATCCATATCGCTCAAATTCCAGTTTCGGACTTATCTATCCATGATTGGATATATGTTAGCCCGAAACGCGAAAGCGCTTTCTTCAGTACTTCCGTTTCGGCAGTTCGCGCTTGGCGACCTCCATCGGAAACACGCCTTCCAGGGTCTGGACGCGCTTGGGCATCGGCTTGCCTTCCGCGGCGAAACGCACCAGATCCATGAGTTGCGGGCCTATCAGCGGGTTGCATTCGACGCTGACATTCATCTTTCCGGCGGCCATCGCCTCGAAGGCGGCCTTCACCGCGTCGACCCCGATCACCTGGATGTCCTTGGCCGGCACAAGCTCCGCTTCCTCGATCGCCTGGATGGCACCCAACGCCATGTCGTCGTTGTGGGCATAGAGCACATGGATTTTTCCCTTGCCCTCCGCCTTGAGGAAGGAAGCCATGACTTCCTTGCCCTTGGCGAAGGTGAAGTCGGCCGTCTGCGAACGCACGATCTTGAAGCGCGGATCGGCCCGGATGACTTCCTCGAAGCCGCGCTTGCGCTCGATCGCGGGCGCGGAGCCGGCACTGCCCTGCAGTTCCACGATGCGCACCTCGCCGGTCTTGGGCGCATTGCGCAGCAACCAGCGGCCCGCGCGACGCCCCTCCTCGGTGAAGTCGGCCCCGAGGAAGGACAGGTAGTAGCCGTCGTCGCGGGTCTCGATGCTGCGGTCGGTCAGGATCACCGGGATGCCCGCCTGCTGGGCCTCCTTCAGCACTTCGTCCCAGCCGGTGGTGACCACGGGCGCGAAGGCGATCACATCCACCTTCTGCTGGATGAAGCCGCGGATCGCCTTGATCTGGTTTTCCTGCTTTTGGTCGGCGTTGGTGAACTTGAGCTGGATCTTCGCCGCCGCGGCGGACTCCTGGATCGAGCGGGTGTTGGCGGCGCGCCAGGCCGATTCGGCACCGAGCTGGGCGAAACCGAGGACGAGGTCGCGCGCACAGGCGAGCGGCGACACGATGCCCGCGGCCAGCGCCGCGGCAATCAGGAAGAGCTTCTTCATGGAATGCAGTCCTATCGCAGGAAGCGCTGCTCGCGCGTGATCATGGTGAGGTCGACGAAGCGGGAGCCGTTGTGGTCGTTGGGACCGAAGCTGACGCTGTAGCCGCCCATGTCGTAGTTGCGCAGCGTCTCCATCGCCTTGATGAAGTTCTCGCGCGTCGGCTGCGGTCCTACACGCCGCAGGCCTTCGACCAGGGCGCGCGCGGCGATATAGCCCTCCAGCGAACCGAAGCCCGGCTCACCCTTCACTTCCGCCAGCACCTTCTGGTACTCACGCACCACGCCCAGGTTGGTATCCCAGGGGAAGGGCACGACTTGCGAGACCTGCACGCCGCGACCGCTCTCGTCCAGTTCGCGCGCCAGCACCTGGCTGCCGACGAAGGAGACGTTCCAGAGACTGGGCGCCACGTCCTGCTTCTGCATCTCGCGGATGAAGGCCACGCTGCCGGTGTAGGCGGCCATCATCACCACCGCCTGCGGCTTGGCCGCGGTGATGTCGCGCACCGCGCGTGCCACATCGATGCCGTTGCGCTCCACCGTACCGCGCGCCACCAGTTCCAGCTTGCGCTGCTTGAGCGCGCGCTCCACGCCGGCGAGCCCGCCCTGGCCGCTCTCGTCGTCCTCGTAGAAGGCGGCGATGCGGGTGAGGCCCAGCGTCGTCAGGTGGCGCACGATCGCTTCGGTCTCGTCGTAGTAGCTAGCCCGCGTGTTGAAGAGGAAGCGGTTGTAGTTGCGCAGCGACTCCGCGCCAGTGAAGGGCGAGAGGAAAGGCACGCCTGCGGCACTGGCGATCGGCAGGGCCGCCTCGCTGGTCGGCGCACCGATGTAGCCGAAGAGCGCGAAGACCTTGTCCTCGTCGATCAGGCGCTTGGTGTTGGCCACGGTGCGTTGTGGCTCGTAGCCGTCGTCGAGCACGCGCAACCGGATCTTGCGGCCGTTGATGCCGCCGCGCCGATTGACCTCGTAGAAGTACAGGTTGGCGCCGAAATTGATGTCCACGCCCAGCTGTGCGGCCGGGCCGGACAGTGGCGCAGACTGTCCGATGACGATGCTGTTGTCGGTCACGCCCTGAGCATGGACGGCCGGAGTCAGGGCAAGCGCCAGGCTTGCCAGAAGTACGCGCAACACGGTTCCCCTCCCTCGCCCGGCGTGTTTGTATGAAGGTTCGGGGCAACGCCGGGCTGTCGCGCACCGATGAACCGGAACCGACCTGCACCGTGCGTGCGGATCAGCTCATGGCGGATGCTAAGCAGCGGCAGCGGGCAGGAACAATTCCGGTTTTGCAGAGGCGATTACCGGAACTGCAATGCGAAGCGCAGGCATCCGGGGCGCAAACATAAGGCGGGGGATCGTGGTGCGGGAATGCCTCGGCACATGGAGGCAAACGCTGAGTTTTCGCGGCGACGCGACGTAATCGTTATCGACGACACCTTGCGGTAAACCCCTACTGGATAAGGATTTTTCCCGATCCGCATGTCGCCGCGCGATATGCGTACGGCCTATTCCGCTGGAACTTCCGCGCGTGCGTGGCGCGCATGAAGCGCGGGTTCGTAGAGCTCACGCGCGGTCATCCGCAGGAGGCGTAGAAGGGTCTCGGCACCCGGAGACAGGAGGTGGTCGTGGCGCCGGATGATGCCGTAGGCATCCATGCGGCAAGGCACATCGGCGGGCAGCCGCGCGCCCATGCCGTGGTCCTGGTAATGACGGGCGAGTTCCGCGGGAACGAGCGCCAGCATGTCGGTCTGTTCCAGCAGACGGGTGATCACCACCACCGTGCTGGTCTCCACCACGTTGCGTGGCGGTTCGAGCCCGGCCTCGCGATACATCAGGTCGAAACGGTGGCGCAGCACGCCACCAGCAGGCGGAAGAATCCAGGCCGCCTGCTGCAGATCGGCGAGCCCGAGGTTCTCCTGCAACAGGAGCGGATGGTCGCGTCGCACCATCACGCAGATCGGTTCGTCCGCAAGCGGTTCGTAGTCGAGGCCGGACTTGTCGTGGTTCTCGAAGAGCCGACCGATCACCACGTCGAGCCGGCCCTGGTTGAGCCGTTGATGCAAGCCGTCGCTGCTGTCCATGTGCACCACGACCTGCAGTTGCGGATGCAGGGCCTTGATGCGCGCCACCGTGCGGGGGACGAGTTCCGTGCAGGCGGCGAGGATCGCACCCAGCCGCACCTGCCCGGTGAGGCCGCTGCGCAGGGCTTCGATCTCGTCATGCGCCTGGGTGAGGTTGGCGAGCACCATGCGCGCATGGCGCACCATGATCTCGCCATACCAGGTGGGCTTCATGCCGCGCGGCTGGCGTTCGAAGAGGTCGACGCCCAGCGCTTCCTCGAGATCCTTGAGCAGCTTGGACGCAGCCGGCTGCGTCATGTTGAGGCGTTCCGCCGCCTGGAAGATCGTGCCCTCGTCGTCGAGCGCGACCAGCAGGAGCAGCTGGCGCGTCTTGAGGCGGGCGCGCAGGAACCAGTTGGCGGAACGTTCGCTCATGGCCGCGAGGACTTACTGCACCGTGAACACGTAGCGGATCGTGCGGTGGTAGGTCTGGCCCGGCTGCAGGATGCAGCTTTCCTGATCCCATTCCGGATGGTTCACGCTGTCGGGCAGGAACTGCGGCTCCAGGCACAGGCCCTCGAAGGGCTTGTATGGACCTTCACGGCCCGGGATGCCGGCGAGATACTGGCCGGTGTAGAGCTGCACCGAAGGCAGGTTGGTGTACATCGCCAGCTTCAGCTTGCCGTCCGCGGCTTCCAGCTCCGCCGCGGCTTCCTTGCCACTGGCCGCATCGGCGTCCATGAAGAAGGCGTGGTCGTAGCCCTTGGCCTGCTCCTGCTGCAGATCGGTGAGGCGATCCTGGCCGATGGTCTTGGCGACGCGGAAGTCGAAGCTGGTGCCGGCCACGGGCGCGAGGCCGTCGAGCGGGATCGCGTCCTTGTCGGTGGGCAGGTATTGCGTGGCGCGCAGCTTCAGGCGATGGCCGGCGTTGTCGGTGGGCTTGCCGTCGAGATTGAAGTAGACGTGGTTGGTCATGTTGACCGGGCTGGGCTTGTCCACCGTCGCGGTGTGCTCCAGGGTCACGCTGCCATCCGCCTCGACGCGGTAGATCGAGCGCACATCGGCCGCACCGGGGAAGCCCTGGTCGCCGTCCGGCGAATGCAGGCCGAACACGACTTCGCTCGCGCTCTGCGAGACGATTTCCCAACGACGGTTCCAGAAGCCGTCCGGACCGCCGTGAAGCTGTTTGGCGCCCTCATTGGGCACGAGCTCGATGGTCTTTCCGTCGAGCACGAAGCGCGCGTTGGCGATGCGGTTGGAATAGCGGCCGACCGTCTGCCCGAGGTAACCGTCCTGGGTCAGGTGCTCCTCCGGCGTGGCGGCGGCGAGCACGATTTCGCGCTGGCTGCCGTCCTTGAGGGTGACGCGGCAGGAGAGCCAGGTCGCGCCATAGTCCATCACGTCGATGCTGGTGCCGCCGTTCGCGAGACGGATCACGACGGGAGCGGGGGTGCGGCTCATCTTCTTTTCCTTGTGCGAAGGACGGTCGCCTCGGGGCGCCCGTCCGGGTCTTCAGAGCGGGCCGGTACCTTGCGAGGGCCGGCACACGAACACATTGGCCACCAGGCCGTTGCTGGCGGCAGTGTACTCGCGTGCGATCGCCGCCTTGGCGGCCTCGACCTTGACCTGCGGCAAGACCGCGACCACGCAGCCGCCGAAGCCGCCGCCGGTCATGCGCACGCCACCGGCGTCGCCGATCGCGCGCTTGATGATCTCCACCAACGCATCGATGGGCGGCACGGTGATCTCGAAATCGTCGCGCATCGAGGCGTGCGAGGCCGCCATCAGCGCGCCCAGGCGCACGAGGTCGCCGGCTTCCAGCGCATCGGCAGCATCCAGCGTGCGCTGGTTCTCGGTGATCACATGGCGGGCGCGCTTCGCGGCCACGTCATCGAGCCCGGCACGGCCGGCTTCGAAGGCGGTGATGTCCAGGTCGCGCAACGCCTTGACGCCGAAGTGCGCGGCCGCCGCTTCGCACTGGCGGCGACGGGTGTTGTATTCGCTATCCACGAGCCCACGCTTGACGCGCGAATCGACGATCAGCACCGCTGCATCGGCGGGCACCGCCACCGAGCGCGCTTCGAGCGAACGGCAGTCGATCAGCAGGGCATGGCCCGCCTCGCCGCGCGCGGAGATGAGCTGATCCATGATCCCGCAGTTGCAGCCGACGAACTTGTTCTCGGCCTCCTGGCCGTTGAGCGCCAGTTCGGTGGCCGAGGCGGAGAGCGCAAAGAGCGACTTGAAGGCCTGGCCGATCGCCACTTCCAGCGATGCGGACGAGGAGAGCCCGGCGCCCTGGGGGACGTTGCCGCTCACCACCAGGTCGGCGGCGCCCAGTTCGTAGCCGCGCAGCATCAGGTGCTTGACCACGCCGCGGATGTAGTTGGCCCACTGCTTGTCGGCCACCGGCGCGATGGTCTGGTCGAGGTCGAACTCGTCCTGCTCGTTGCCGTAGTCGGCCGCGACCACGCGCACCGTGCGGGCGCTGCGATCCGGGCGCGCGCTGGCGGAGACCACCGTGTGGTAGTCAATCGCGCAAGGCAGCACGAAGCCGTCGTTGTAGTCGGTGTGCTCGCCGATCAGGTTCACCCGGCCGGGGGCCTGGACGGAGAGCGCGGGTTCGTCACCGAAGACCTGCTTGAAGATGCTCCGGGTCAGCGCGAGGGGAGTGCTCATGATGCGTCAGCTTCTCGGTAGTGGACATCGCTCACCGCGCGCAGCTTCTCGGCTGCCTGTTCGGCGGTGAGGTCGCGTTGGGATTCGGCCAGCATCTCGTAGCCGACCATGAACTTGCGCACGGTCGCCGAACGCAGCAGCGGCGGATAGAAGTGGGCATGCAGCTGCCAGTGCTCGCCGGCCGTGCCGTCGTTGGGCGCACCGTGCCAACCCATCGAATACGGGAAGGAGCAGCGGAAGAGGTTGTCGTAGCGGCTGGTGAGCTTCTTGAGCGCGATCGCGAGGTCCGCTTTCTGCTCGGCCGAGAGACCGGTGAGGCGCGGCACATGGGCCTTGGGCAGCAGCAGGGTCTCGAAGGGCCAGGCCGCCCAGTAGGGCACGACCGCCAGCCAGTGCGCGGTCTCGACCACGGTGCGGGCACCGTCGGCGAGTTCGCGCTGGACGTAGTCAAGCAGCATCGGCCGGCCGTGTTCGTCGAAGTAGGCGCGCTGGTTGCGGTCGGCGCTGGCGACTTCGTTGGGCAGGAAACTGTTGGTCCAGATCTGCCCGTGCGGATGCGGATTGGAGCAACCCATCATCGCGCCCTTGTTCTCGAAGACCTGAACCCAAAGATTGGTCTTCGCGAGTTCGTCCACCTGGGCCACCCAGGTCTCAATCACATGGCCGATCGCCGGCAGCGAGAGTTCCGGCAGCGTCTTGCTGTGGTCCGGCGAGAAGCAGATCACTCGGCTGGTGCCGCGCGCACTCTGGACCCTGAACAGCGGATCGTCCGACTCGGGCGCCGCCGGTGTATCCGGCATCAGCGCAGCGAAGTCGTTGGTAAACACGAACGTGTGTTCGTAATCCGGATTCAGATCGCCGGTGACGCGCTTGTTGCCCGCGCACAGGAAGCAATCCGGATCGTGGGCCGGACGCTCGGCGGTGTCCGGCTGCTCCTGCTGGCCTTGCCAGGGTCGCTTGGCGCGATGCGGCGAAACCAGCACCCATTCGCCCTTGAGCGGATTGAAGCGGCGATGAGGGTGATCGACGGGATTGAACATCGGTGTGGCTCAGGTGGTGTGCGTAGTGAGTGACGTGTTGTGGCCACAGAGCGCATGAAGAAGCCCCGCGAACGGCCCGAGGTCGAGGCGAGAAGCGCAGCCGTACGCCTGTACGTTGAGCATCACAACTTCGAACTGGAAACCAGCAGCGGGGTTACTCATGTGCTCTCAGTAGCCGTTGGGATTCTTGGACTGCCAGTGCCAGGTATCGGCGCACATCTCGTCGACACCACGGGTGGCGGTCCAGCCGAGTTCGCGCGTGGCCTTGGCCGGATCGGCCCAGCATTCGGCGATATCGCCCGGGCGGCGCGCGACGATCTCGTAGGGCAGTTCGCGACCACAGGCCTTAGAAAATGCCGACAGCATTTCGAGCACGCTGGTGCCGCGACCGGTGCCGAGGTTGTAGGTGTGTACGCCGGCCTTGCCGTGGCAGGTGCGCAGCGCGGCGAGGTGGCCGTCGGCGAGATCCATCACATGGATGTAGTCGCGCACGCCGGTGCCGTCAGGCGTCGGGTAGTCGCCGCCGAAGACGCGCAGCTTCTCGCGCCGGCCCACCGCCACCTGGGCGATGTAGGGCGTGAGGTTGTTCGGGATGCCCTGCGGGTCTTCGCCCATCAGTCCGCTCGGATGACCCCCGACCGGATTGAAGTAGCGCAGGCGCACCAGCGACCAGTCGGGCTCGGCCACGGCGAGATCGGCGAGGATCTCCTCGACCATCAGCTTGGTGCGACCGTAGGGATTGGTGGCGCCGGTGGGGAAGCTCTCAACGATGGGCACCGAGGCCGGATCGCCATACACGGTGGCGGACGAGCTGAAGACGAGCGTGCGCACGCCGGCGGCGCGCATGGCTTCGAGCAGCACGAGGGTGCCGTGCACATTGTTGTCGAAGTAGGCCAGCGGCTTTTCCACCGACTCGCCCACGGCCTTGAGTCCGGCGAAGTGGATCACCGCGTCGATCTTGTGCTGCGCGAAGATGCGGTCGAGCACGGCGCGGTCGCGGATATCGCCTTCGATCATCAGCGGACGCACGCCGCTGATGGTTTCGATACGGTCCAGCACCGCCGGTTTGGCGTTGTGGAAGTTGTCGAGGATCACGGGCGTCATGCCCGCCGCGATCATCTGCACGCAAGTGATGCTTCCGATGTAGCCGGCACCGCCGGTCACGAGAACGTTCATCCAATCAGCTCCTGGGGGAATGGGGGATTTCCGGCCTAAAGACTACAAAGCAGGCTGGCAAAGCGGCCGGACAGCAAGGCTTCATGGGCGAGCCCCACGATACGCGCGCACGATCTCCTGCGCATGGATTGCCGTGTCGTCTACCGGTTGTCCGGCGCGATACAGCTCGCCGCCGAAGCCCGCACCCGCGCAGCCTGCCGCGAGATAGTCATGCAGATTGCGTGCCGAGATGCCGCCCACCGCGAAGAGCGGCGCCGGCGGCAGGACACTTTTCACGGCGCGAACGAAAGCCGGCCCCAGCGTGCCGGCCGGGAAGAGCTTGAGCGCCGTGGCGCCGGCCTTGAGCGCGGCGAAGCATTCGCTCGCCGTGGCCACGCCCGGCATCACCTCGAGGCCCGCGGCGCGCCCGGCCGTGATGATCTCGACATCGGTGTTGGGGCTGAGCATCAGGCGCGCGCCGCTGGCCGCGAGCGTCTCGACCTGCGCCAGCGTGGTCACCGTGCCGCCGCCGATGAGCGCGCGATTGCCGGCATGCGTCACCGCAGTCCGCAGACTCTCGGCCCAGTCCGGCGAGTTGCTCGGAATCTCCACCGCGCGAAAGCCCGCCGCGAGCAGCGCATCCACCTGCGCCGGTACTTCGTCCGGGCGGATGCCGCGCAGGATCGCGATCAGCGGGAGTTCGCCCAGCCAGGCGTTCATGCCGCCGCTCCGATCAGGCCGCGCTCGCGTGCGAGGCAGAGCGCGCCGAAGCCGGCGAGGTTGTCCTGTTGCGCGTCGGTGGTCGCCGTCACACGGCCGGAGAAGAAGCTGTCGCCGCGCACCAACAGCGCCAGCGCATCGCGCAGCAGCGGCTTGCCGGTGATGAGGAACCGGGTGCCCGGACTCATGCGGATCGCGCTGCTGTTCTTGAGCGTGAGCAGGTCGGCGCCCAGCACCGCACCCAGCAGGAAGTTGGCCCGCGCATTGCGGTCATAGACGCTGAACTGGTCGAGGATGCGCACCGTGAAGGCGGCACGCCCCAGGCCAATGCTGCCGGCCGAACGTGCGCCTGCGAGCAGCATCTCGGGATCGATCGCGTCGGCGAAGTCGTTGTCCAGCGACCCCGCGAGAATCGTGTTGTGGGTGAGCACGTTAAGCAGCTCGCCCGCCAAAGTAGTGACACAGCCGACGATGCGCTGGCCGCCGTCCAGGTGCACGAACTTCGAATGCGAACCGGGCAGCACCACGACCGTGGCCTCGCGCACCTGCAGGCGCTCGACCAGACCCATGGTCTCGGTCTCTTCGCCGCGCATCATGTCCATGGCTTCGCAGTTGTGCAGGCCGATGTCGCCCACCGGGTTGCGCACGCCGGGCACGAACCAGATCGGGCGGGCGCAGACCTCCGGGATGGTGACGCTCGCCATGCCCGCCGCCAGCGCGGCGCGATCGGCCGGCGCGGGCAGGTGGGGCAGCTCGTGCAGGCCCATGTTGGAGGTGATCATCCCCGAGGCGACGATCAGCTCGACCTCGCGCAGATGCGTACCGCTCCTGGCCAATGCCTCCTCCAGGCTCTCACGCACCGCCGCCTGCAGCGCCGCACGGCTGCCACTCATGGCGGTGTCGCGCACGCCCACGCCGCGTGCGGCGGTGAAAACGGCTTCCGTCCCACGCCACACGGTGACGCGGGTATTGGTGGTGCCGGTATCGATGCTGACGAAGGACATGGGCTGAAAAATGGGTTCGCCTGGAGCGTGCTGCGCATCATCGCGGGCTGGACGCGCAGCCGCAAACGAAGGATATTTGTCCGGTCATTTAGTTTTTCTTAACGAAACGTGGCAAACGTCCGCCTTCCTCCCCTCAATGCGCTTCGCGTCTTCGAGGTCGCCGCCGAGCTGCAGAGCTTCACCAAGGCCGCGGCGGCCCTGCATGTCACCAACGCGGCGGTGAGCCACCAGGTACGGCAACTGGAGGATTTCCTCGGCCTCGCGCTCTTCGAACGGCGCAACAACCAGCTGCGCCTCACCCCGGCCGGCGAGCACTACCTGCCGCGGATCCGCGAGGCCTTCCAGGCGATCCGGCAAGCCACCGAACTGCTGCGCCAGGACCAGGCGCAGGCCCTGCGCGTGGCGGTTCCGGCGGTGCTGGCGGCCAAATGGCTGGTGCCGCGGCTGTATCGCTTCTTCGCGCGGCATCCCGAGCAACGGGTGGAGATCGTGGCCGATGGCAGCCTGGAGGACAGCGAGATCGTCGTCTCCGACCGCCAGTTGAGCGATCCGCGCTTCGGTTGCGAACGGATCGCCAGCACCGGCGTCAGTCCGGTGTGCCAGCCAGCACAGGCCGAGCACCTGCAGGCACCCCGCGACCTGCTCGCCCGGACCTTGCTCGCCGAGCGCGCCGACGGCCGCGGCTCGCACCGCCCGAGCTGGCAGCGCTGGCTGGACGAAGCCGGGCTGGACCCCGAGGCCGCACACCACATCCGCGAATGCCCCGACACCGCCGCCACCCTGCAGGCCGCGATCGAAGGCGAAGGCATCGCGCTCGCGCCGGACCTGCTAGTCGAGTACGACCTGCAAGCAGGACGTCTCACGCGTCCGCTCACCACCGAGACCTCACTGCGCGTTTCCTACTACCTCATCTACCCGCTCGCGCAGGCCGAGAGCGTGGCGCTCGCCAACCTGCGCACCTGGTTGCGGGAAGAAGCCGGCCTCTAGCCCGTGGTCCAGCGCAGCGCCTGACGGCGCACCCGCATGCGCGACACCGGGCGAGGTATCGGCCCCCCGGTGGCCTTCCTCGTCCCTCAACGTAGGAGACGCGAGGGAAGTCCGACGAACATGAGCAAACCCGGGCGCGACCTTGCAAAAATCGTCCGCCACGCTCCTGGACGCGGGCAGTGCAGCGGCTTCCGCGGGCACTCGCTTCAGCTAGCGAGCCGCCGCGGGCGGTGCGAGCGCCGCGCAGGTTGAAGGTGTTGTTCCCCTGGGCGGTGGGCTTGCGCGGCGTCGAATAACGGCGCGCGATCAAGCGGCTTTAGGCCACCTGGCGATGTGACAGTCTTTGACTCGCCCGGCCTTGCGAGGCATCGCGCCGAAGACCAGAGTGAAATCACTCCCGCCGCAAGGCCCTTTCACCGGAGCGAGTCATGAATCCGAACGCATCTTCTCCGCTCGAATACCTCGCCGCTTTCGCGCTGACCTTTGCGGCCGGCATGCTTTCCGCCGCGGCCATGACCACCACGCTCCAGCGCGAACTGGATGCCGCCGGAGTGAAGGCGCCGGGCTGAGGATCCTCGACGGCGGGGCGCATCGCGACCCGCCGCGACGGTTGATTTTCCCGCTGCGTCGAACGCGATGCGCCCTCGCTGGGCACCTCGAGTTCGACGCGCCTTACTCCAGCGTCGGCATGGTGAATTGCGCACCGGCGCGGATGCCGGTCGGCCAACGACTGGTGACGGTCTTCAGGCGCGTATAGAAGCGCACGCCCTCGGCGCCATGCATCGCGTGGTCGCCGAAGAGCGAGGCCTTCCAGCCGCCAAAGCTGTGGAAGGCCATGGGCACCGGGATCGGGACGTTGACGCCCACCATGCCGGCCTCGACCCGCCGCACGAACTCGCGGGCGCAGTCACCGTCGCGGGTGAACACCGCGGTGCCGTTGCCGAAGGCGTGGGCGTTCACGAGCTCCAGCGCGGCATCGAAGTCCGGCACCCGCACCACGCAGAGCACCGGACCGAAGATCTCTTCGCGATAGATGCGCATGCCCGGCTGCACATGGTCGAAGAGGCTCGCGCCGAGGAAGAAGCCCTGGCCGTAGCCTGACACGCGGAGCCTGCGGCCGTCCGCCACGAGCTGCGCACCCTCCGCCACGCCCTCTGCGATGTAGTCGCGCACCTTCTCGCAATGCATGCGAGTCACCAGCGGCCCCATCTCGGAGTCCGCCGCGCTGCCCGGTCCGACGCGCAGCGCGGCGATACGCTCGGCCAGGCGCGCCACCAGCGCATCCGCGATCTCGCCGACCGCCACCGCAACCGAGATCGCCATGCAGCGCTCGCCGGCGGAACCGTAGGCGGCCCCCATCAGCGCATCCACCGTCTGTTCGAGTTCGGCGTCGGGCATCACCACCATGTGGTTCTTGGCGCCACCCAGGGCCTGCACCCGCTTGCCCTGCTCTGCGCCCAGTTCATAGAGGCTGCGCGCGATCGGGGTGGAGCCGACGAAGCTCACCGCACGCACGTCGGGATGGCGCATCAGCGCTTCCACGGTCACGCGATCACCCTGCACGACGTTGAACACACCTTCCGGCAACCCGGCCTCGCGCAGGAGATCGGCGAGCATCAGGCTGGCCGAGGGATCGCGCTCGGAAGGCTTGAGCACGAAGCAGTTTCCGCAGGCGATCGCCACCGGGAACATCCACATCGGGACCATCGCCGGAAAGTTGAAGGGCGTGATGCCTGCCACCACGCCCAGCGGCTGGCGCATCGAGTAGCTGTCCACCCCGCGCGCCACCTGCTCGCTGTATTCGCCCTTGAGCATCTGCGGAATGCCGCAGGCGAACTCCACGACCTCGATGCCGCGCTGCACTTCGCCCAGCGCGTCGGCATGCACTTTTCCGTGCTCGCGGGTGATGCAGGCGGCCAGCTCATCCTGGTGCGCCTCCAGCAACACCTTGAAGCGCATCAGCACCCGCGCGCGACGCAGGGCAGAAGCGTCGGCCCAGGCCGGCCAGGCAGCCAGCGCGACCGCGACGGCGGCAGCGACATCCTCTGCATCGCCGAGCGCGACCCGCCCGACCACCTCACCCAGCGCCGGATCGAACACCTCGCCGTGCCGTTGCCCGCTGCCCGGGCTGCGCATGCCGCCGATGAAATGCTGGACTTCGTACATGCCGGTCTCCCGCGAAGTGTCTCGCCGCCATGATCTCGCCGAACCGGCATCCGTGGCATATCGGCCGACGAATAGAGCGAATCGGGGCAAATCCGGGAGTGGGTCCGAACGCCTCCCACGACCCAAAGAAAAAGGGCCGCAGAAGCGGCCCTCGGGTACGACTGCGGTCGGCCGAGGCCGACGCGGCTTCAGCGCTTGCGGCGCAGGGCCAGGCCGCCGAGCAGGCTGACGCCCAGCAGCGCCAGGGTGCCGGGTTCGGGCACGCGGGTCACGGCGGCGTCGCCGTAGACGGAAAGCTTGGCGTCGTAGAGGCGGAAGCTCTGCGCGAAGGGGCCTTCTTCGGCAAACCAGAGGCTGAAAGTCTTGGCCAGCACGGCGCTGGAGAAGGTGTCCACGCTGGGGCCGAAGGTGAAGGTCTGGGTCACGACGTTGCCGTTCGTGATCGTCAGGGCCGGCATGTAGTTCGACTGGCCGGCGCGCACGCGCCAGTCTTCGAGGAAGTTGTTGGTGCCGGCGAAGCTCAGGGTCAGCTGGAAGCTGCTGATGTTGCTGTAGCTGAGGCCGCTGAAGTCGAACAGGTCGTTGAAACGCTGCGTGGACTGGTCGGACACGATCACGAAGTCGGCCGACAGGTTGTCGTTGCCGCCCGGATTGACCTTGCCGGAGGCAGAACCATAGTCGTGGGAGATTTCGCCCAGCAGGATGGGCGCGGCCTGGGCCGAGCCGGCGGCGAGGGCCAGGGCTGCGGCAAAAGCGATGGTGGTCTTTTTCATGGGTGCGGGCATTCGGTTATCGAGGTCGATTTGCCTCTTGTCCGACAAAAGCAATTCATAGTCCACAATTTTGTCGATTTTAGCGTTTTGATTTGTCGGGACTTTTTTATGCTCCTGGCAAGCGCACTCCTTGCGTGTAAAAAATCCCGACGCGCGCAGCCGGCTTTCTGGCCCCCGGGGCGAAGCCTTTCCGGCCGCGCACGACGCGGTCGACGGAGCTTTTTTGCTGCACCACGGTCAACGCCGGATTCAGGGCAAGCCGCCCGGCTTCGCGCCCCGTTGCGCCAGCTCGGAGGCAGCCCGACAGCAGAGGGAGGATCCGCCATGAGCACCGAGAAGCCCGCACCCAAGGCCGATACCGAGCAGCCCGATCCCGACGATCCCTCGCGCGCCGAGCGCGGGCCGGTGATCGGGGACTTCGGCCAGGACGACGCCTTCGCCACCGAGAGCCATCCCGAAGGCCTGCGTTACGGCGAGCGTCCGCATGAGCCGGGCAGCGAGTACCACGGTCCGAAAGGCGGCGCCGAGAAGACGCCGCGCAAGGACGGCGATATCTCGATCGGCTGACTTGATCACTGATTCTGCCGGAAGCCGCGCGCCCCGCGGCCCGCCGGACGGTCTGCCAGACAAGATGTAAGCACCGCCAGCGGGGCGCCGGGCTGGGCTAAACTCGCGCGCCCTGTTGCATGCCGCCGCCCGTACCGGATAGCGGCCGCGTCGTACCGACGCCGTACCGAGACCCTGCATGAGCCTGCCCCCGCACCACCTCGAACTGTTGTCCCCCGCCCGCACTGCCGAGATCGGCCGCGAGGCCATCCTGCATGGCGCGGACGCGGTGTATATCGGCGGCCCTTCCTTCGGCGCGCGCGCCAACGCGGAGAACAGCGTCGCGGACATCGCCGGCCTGGTGCAATTCGCCCACCGCTTCGATGCACGCATCTTCGTCACGCTCAACACCATCCTCCACGACACCGAGCTGGAGCCGGCACGGAAGCTGATCACCGAGCTCTACGACGCCGGCGTGGATGCGCTGATCGTGCAGGACATGGCCGTCACCAAGCTCGACATTCCGCCGATCCAGCTGCACGCCTCCACCCAGTGCGACATCCGCAGCCCGGCCAAGGCGCGCTTCCTCGCCGACGTGGGCTTCTCGCAAGTGGTGCTGGCGCGCGAACTCACGCTGGAGCAGATCCGCGCCGTGCGCGCCGATCTGCCGGCCGACACCACGATCGAGTTCTTCATCCACGGTGCGCTCTGCGTCGCCTTCTCCGGCGCCTGCAACATCTCGCACGCCCACACCGGCCGCAGCGCGAACCGCGGCGACTGCTCGCAGGCCTGCCGCCTGCCCTACACCCTGCAGGACGCACAAGGCCGGGTCGTGGCCTTCGACAAGCACCTCCTGTCGATGAAGGACAACAACCAGAGCGCCAACATCCCTGCGCTGGTGGACGCCGGCGTGCGCAGCTTCAAGATCGAAGGGCGCTACAAGGACATGAGCTACGTGAAGAACATCACCGCTCATTACAGGCGCCTGCTCGACGAGGTGCTGGAAGCGCGACCGGAGCTGGCGCGCGCCTCGGCCGGCCGCAGTACCATTACGTTCGCGCCCGAGCCGGACAAGACCTTCAACCGCAGCGCCACCGACTACTTCGTCACCGGCCGCAAGATCGACATCGGCGCCTTCGATGCGCCCACCCACGTCGGCCTGGCCATCGGCACCGTGAGCCACCTTGGCCCGGACTGGTTCGAGCTGGAAACGATAGAGCCGCTTTCCAACGGCGACGGCCTCACCTGGATGAACAAGCGCGAAGTGGTGGGCGTGCAGGCCGACACCGTGACGCAGGTCGGCCACGCCTGGCGCGTGAAGCCGAACCAGCCGATCGCGCAGTTGCCCGGTCTGAAGGTGGGCACGCAGGTCAGCCGCAACCGCGACCACGCCTGGGAGCAGGCGCTGAAGAAGCAATCCGCCGAGCGCCGCATCGACGTCTGGATGACGCTCGCCGAAACCGCGGAAGGCTTCGCGCTCGAACTCACCGATGAGAACGGCTACAGCGCCCGCGCCGAGGCGCACTTCGACAAGCAGCCGGCGCAGCATCCCGACAAGGCCGATACCGGAACCCGCGAGCACTTGGCCAAGCTCGGCGCCACGATCTTCGCCGCGCGCGAGATCACGCTCGCCTGGTCGCAGCCCTGGTTCATCCCGGCCTCCGTGCTCAACGGCCTGCGCCGCGACGCCGTCGAAGCGCTGGAAGCCGCGCGGCTCGCCGCCCGGGAGCGCCCGGCCCGCAAGGCCGCGGTCGAACCGCCGGCGATCTATCCCGAGGTCTCGCTCAACTTCCTTGGCAACGTCTATAACCAGGTCGCCGACGCCTTCTACCGCGAGCACGGCGTGCAGGTGATCGAGCCTTCCTTCGAGGCGCACCAGGAAACCGGCGAAGTGCCGCTGATGGTGACCAAGCACTGCCTGCGCTTCTCGCACAACCTCTGCCCCAAGCAGGCCAAGGGCATCAAGGGCGTGCAGGGCCAGGTGACGGCCGAGCCGATGAAGCTCATCAACGGCAAGGAGGAGTACACGCTGCGCTTCGACTGCAAGCCCTGCGAGATGCATGTGATGGGCCGCATCAAGAAGCACATCCTCGACAGCCCACCGCCCTCCATCGTCGCTTTCCATCCGCGCCGGACCACCACCGGCACACATTGAAAAAAGGCCCGCATCTGTGCGGGCCTTTTTCCTGGTGCTCAACCCGCCAGCGGACGCAGGCGGCGCAGCCGTCCCAGGTGTTGCATGACGTGGCCGGCCGGTTGCTCCACCCAGCGATGGAAGGCCGCCCCGGCGGCAAGGCTCGCGATCCAGGCGAACACGAAGGCCGCCGCGCCCTGCGCCGGTGTGGCATCCGTCCAGCGCGCGAAGCCGGCGTTGATCAGCAGATAGACCGGGAAGTGGATCAGGAAGACCGCGTAGGAGATCTGCGCGAGCCCGGCGACGACGCGCCCGTTCGGCCCCACGGTGAGCCAGCCGCGACGCGTGGCGATGCCCAGCAGCACCGCAATGCCCGCCGCAACCGCGATGCGGCTGCGGAATTCCCACAGCAGCGCCAGCACCGTGGCCAGCGCTAGCAGGCAGGCGGTGAGCATCATCCGGCCATCGCGGCGCAGCGGCGCCTGGTTGCTCCACCAGGCCCAGGCGCCCAGGGCATAGGCGCCGACGAAGTAGATCGCCCAGCTGTCCAGGTCCGCATCGCGGTTGAAGCTGAGCAGCGAGGCCGCGCCGAGCAGCGCGATCAGCATCGGCGCGAGCACCGAGGCATCCGGCGCCAGCCGCCGTGTGAGGCCGAAGACGACCAGCAACAGCACGAAGAGCTGGAAGTCGATCGCGACATACCAGACGCCCGCCGAAAGCGCGTCCTGCCCCAGCAGGTCCTGCAGCAGGAAGAGGTGGGCGAGGAGCTGGAAGGCGTGCGGCGACGAAGGCACAGTGTCGCCTTCGACCCAGGGCCGCGCGAAGGCCGCGGCGACGATGGCCGCGCCCAGCATCGCGCAATAGGGCAGGGCCAGGCGCAGGTAGCGCTTGAGGATCAGGCCGCGCACGCCGCCCGCCTCCAGGCGCCCGAGCGGCGCCAGCGAGCGCGCCGCGAGGAAGCCGCCCACCACCAGGAAGGCCTGCACCGCGATGCGGCCGTAGTCCGCCAACCAGGCCGTGAGGCGAGGCATCCAGTCGTGCGCCGCATCCGACACCGGGCCATAGAACGCCAGATGGTGGAGGACGATGAGCTGCGAGGCGGCGGCCTTGATCGTGTCGATCAGGCCAAGGCGGACTTCTTTGCGGGACATACGGCTGACGGCAGGAATGAGCAGAAGCGATGGGCTGGCTGCAAGGGGGCTGGAGCGACGACTTGCGGCGCAGCATGGCGCCGATCCGCAAGAAAGGGCGCGATGTTAGCGCAAACATACGGACCAGCATGGCGGGCCACGGCGACAGATGCCTTCCCTCCAACGCACCACCCATCGCGGGAGATGACTCAGGGACGCAGCCTCATGCGAAAATTGGCGGTTTGCCCTCCGCAAAGTGCCCTCGCGGCCAGCAAGGACTCCTGCCATGAGCCGAAGCATCCCCAATGCCCTGACGATCGCCGGTATCGACCCCTCGGGCGGCGCCGGCATCTACGCCGACCTCAAGGCCTTCTCGGCCCTGGGCGCCTACGGCTGCGGCGTGGTCGCCGCGCTCACCGCGCAGAACACCCAGGCGGTCACCGGCGTGCATACCCCGCCGATCGACTTCCTGCGCCTGCAGATCGACACGCTCTTCGCCGATGTGCGCATCGATGCGATCAAGCTCGGCATGCTGGGCACGGCCGACATCGTCCACGCCGTGGCCGACCGGCTCGCGCACCACAAGGCCCACAGCGTGGTGCTGGACCCGGTGATGGTGGCCAAGAGCGGCGACCATCTGCTCGCGCGCAACGCGGTCGCCGCCTTGCGCGAAGCCCTGCTGCCGCTCGCCACCGTGATCACGCCCAACCTGCCCGAGGCCGGCGTGCTGCTGGAAGTGCGCGCGCCCGAGACGCAGAAGGAGATGTACCGCGTGGCCGAACGCCTGCGCGACCTGCTGCCCACCCGCGACGAACGCTGGGTGCTGCTCAAGGGCGGCCACCTGCCCGGCAGCGAGGTGGTGGATCTGCTCTTCGACGGTGACCGGATGATCGAGCTGCCGGCCCCGCGCATCGCCACCAAGAACACCCATGGCACCGGCTGCACCCTGTCCTCGGCGATCGCAGCCCTGCTGCCACAGCGGCGCGATGGGCTCAATCCGGTCGAGGCCGCGGTGCGCGATGCGCGCGACTGGCTGCTCAAGGCCATCGCCGCGGCGGATCGCCTCGAAGTCGGCTCGGGCCACGGCCCGGTGCACCACTTCCACGCTCTGTGGCGCGACTGATGGTCGTACGCAATCCCGCTGAAACCTTCACCCGCGCCGACGTCGAGCGCTGGGTCCCGGCCGGCGAGCTGCGCAAGGCCGGCACCTATCTGGAGCGCGTCGGCCAGCTGGTGATCGAGGACACCGCGATCCATGCGCAGGTGCAGGGCTCGGCACGCGCGCCCTACCAGGTGGACATCCAGTTCCGCCGCGACCTGGGCGGCGGCTGGTATCCGGCGATGGAGTGCACCTGCCCGGTCGGCGTGGGCTGCAAGCACGCCACCGCGACCTTGCTCGCGGCGCTCAACGAGCGCGGCAACCCGGACCGGATCACGCCCGAGGTGCTGAGCTGGGTGGACGGCCTGCGCGAACTCGCCGAGAGCCAGGTCGACACCCGTCGCAGTGCCAGCGAAACGCTCTTCTACATCCTCGACGACACCAGCGTGCCCGGCCAGCTGCTGGTGAGCCTGCGCAAGGGCCGCGCGCAGGAAGACGGCAGCCCTTCGCCCAAGGCGGTGGACTGGCAGAACATCGAGCGCGCGCTCAACAGCCCGCCCGCCTTCGTCGACGCCACCGACACCCGCGCGCTGCGCCTGCTCTGGAACCAGCGCCCGCGCGGTCGCGACTGGACGCCGATCCCGATCACCGAGCAGGCGGCGGAACTGAGCTTGCAGGGCCTGCTCGCGACCGGTCGTGCCTATGTGATCGACACCGCCGGGCCGCGCCGCCTGAGCTGGTCCGAGCCGCTGGAGGCCCATCTCGAGTGGCGCCCTGATGCACGCGCCCGCGTGCTGCCGCATTTCGCCGTTCCCGGCCATGCCGTCACCGTGGTCGCGGGCGACCCCCCCTGTTACTTCGAACGCGAGGCGGCGCGCCTCGGTCGCCTGGATTGCGGCCTCCCGGTGAGCATGATGCGGCACCTGCTGCGCCTGCCGCCGCTGGGCCAGCGCGACCGCAGCCTGGTGGCCCAGGCCCTGCGCCGCCATCTGCCGCAACTGCCGGTGCCACGCGAGGACGCCGGCGCCGGCCTGCGCGAGATCGCCGGCCAACCCGAGGCGGTGCTCGGCTTCGGCACCGTGCCGATCGCCGGCGTGCAGCGCTACCGCGACTACGGCGAACGCTACGATCTGGGCGCCTTCGACTACGCCGTGCCGCGCTTTCGCTACGGCGAACTGGAGATCGCACCGGACGAGGCGCGCGAGTTCTTCACCCTGCCCTCGGGCGAAGCCGTACGCCTGCAGCGCAATCGCGAGACCGAGACGCGTGCGATGGCGGAACTGGAGGCCGTGGGCCTCGCGCCGGTGCCGACCCGCACCCTGCGCGCACGCTATGCGCAGACCCTGCCCGAAGGCATGTACGGCCTCGCGCACGAAGAGGACTGGCCCGACTTCATGCGCGAGGCGCGCCACACGCTGGCGAACCAGGGCTGGACCCTGCGCATGCCGCCGGGCTTCCGCCATCTGCGCCTGGAAGTGCAGAGCTGGCATGCGGACATTGCACCGGTCGATGAAGGCGAGGAGGGCGGCTGGTTCACCCTCGATCTCGGCATCACGGTGGAGGGCCGCCGACTGCCGCTGGCGCCGCTGCTCACCGAACTCTTCGGCCGCGACACGCGCTGGCTCTCGGCCTCGCAGCTCGCGCGCATCGACGATGGCGAGGCGGTGGACCTGCATCTGCCGCAGGGCGACACGATCCGCGTCGAAGCCGGCCGCATCAAGCCGCTCGCCAATACCCTGATCGATCTCTTCGACCGCCAGGACGGCCAGGGTCGACTGCCGGTCTCCGCCTTCGACGCCGCGCGGATCGAGGCGCTGCGCGAAGACGGCCGCTGGGAGTTCAAGGGCCCAGAGCATCTGCACCGGCTCGCCGACCGCCTGCGCGAAGCCGCCGCGCCCACGCCGCGCGATGCGCCCGAGGGCTTCGCGCTCGAGCTGCGCCCCTACCAGCGCGAAGGCCTTGGCTGGCTGCAGTACCTGCGCAAGAACGAGCTCGCCGGCATCCTGGCCGACGACATGGGCCTGGGCAAGACGGCGCAGACGCTTGCGCACCTGCTTGCCGAAAAGCAGGAAGGCCGCGCGGATCGCCCCTCGCTGATCGTGCTGCCGACCTCGCTGGTCTTCAACTGGAAACGCGAAGCGGAACGCTGCGCGCCGGGACTGCGCGTGCTCGCGCTACACGGCCCCAACCGCGCCGAGCGCTTCCCCGAGATCGCCCGGCACGACCTGGTGCTCAGTACCTATCCGCTGGTCTGGCGCGATGCGCCGGTGCTGGCCGAACAGGACTGGCACTTCCTGATCCTGGACGAGGCGCAGACGGTCAAGAACGCCGCGAGCAAGGCGGCGAGCAGCCTGCGCAGCCTGCGTGCGCGGCATCGCCTGTGCCTCACCGGCACGCCACTGGAGAACCATCTGGGCGAGTTGTGGGCGCAGTTCGATTTCCTGCTGCCCGGCTTCCTCGGCAGCAGCCGCGAGTTCACCCGCGCCTGGCGCACGCCGATCGAAAAGCATGGCGATGCGCTGCGCCGCGACCTGCTCGCGCGCCGGCTGCGGCCCTTCATCCTGCGTCGTCGCAAGGAGGACGTGGCACCGGAACTGCCGGAGAAGAACGTGGTGGTGCGCAGCGTCGAACTCGACGGCGCGCAGCGCGACCTCTACGAGACAGTGCGCGCCAGCGTGGATGCCACGCTGCAGCGCGAGATCGCCTCGCGCGGATTCCAGCGCAGCCAGATCGCCATCCTCGACGCGCTGCTCAAGCTGCGCCAGGTGTGCTGCGATCCGCGCCTGCTCGCCGCAAGCGCGACGCCGGGCAAGCGCGCGGCCGGCTCGGCCAAGCTCGAACTGCTGATGGAGATGCTGCCCGAGCTGATCGCCGAAGGACGTCGCATCCTGGTCTTCTCGCAGTTCACCGCGATGCTCGACCTGGTGGAGGCGGAACTGGTGCAGCGACGCCTGGGCTTCCTGCGCCTGGACGGCAGTACGCACGACCGCGAGACGCCGGTGCGCCGCTTCCAGGAGGGCGAACAGTCGATCTTCCTGATCAGCCTGAAGGCCGGCGGCGTGGGGCTGAACCTCACCAGCGCCGACACCGTGATCCACTTCGATCCGTGGTGGAACCCGGCAGCGGAGAACCAGGCGAGCGACCGCGCCCACCGCATCGGCCAGACCCGCGCGGTCTTCGTCTACAAGCTGGTGGTGGCGGGCAGCATCGAGGAGAAGATCGTCGCGCTACAGGAGAAGAAAACCGCGCTCGCCAACGGCATCCTCAGCGAGGACGCGAGCATCGCGGAGAAATTCTCCGAGGCGGATCTCAGCGCGTTGCTCGCGCCCCTGCCGGAATGACCCGCCTGCGATCCGCGCCGCGCGTGGATCGCAGGACAGGCCATCAGGCAGGACTCACTGGCCGGCGACGATGTTCTTCGCCGCGATGTCGAGCGCTTCCTTGGGCTTCTTGCTGGCGGTGGTGATGTCCTGCAAGGCCGTCTGGAGGTTCTTCCAGAAGTACTGCATCTCGGCGTTGTTGGGCATCGGCTTGCCCGCGAAGATGCCTTCCATCGCCTGGCGGATCTGGGCGTCGGAATAGAAATCCCAGAAGATCGCCTTCGAAGCCGGCACGCCGATCGGGCGGTCGGCATTCACCGTCTTGATGCCCTCGCTCGAGAGCAGGTGCTTCTCGATGAAGTCGCGCGCGGCTTCGCGGTTGGGCGAGCCCTTGGGCAGCATCGCGCCGAGCACGCCCACGAAGGGCCGTGCGGGCTGGCCGGCCACGGTGGGCAGCGGTGCAATGCCGAACTTGATGCCGGCCTTGTTGAGCGCGTCCCAGGACCAGGGGCCGTTGATCCACATCGCCTGCTTGCCGGACTTCATCGCCTCTTCGGCGTCGGCATAGCTCATGTTGGGGATCACCACGCCTTCCTTGATCAGCTTGACCAGCACCTCGGCGCCACGCACCGCACCAGGATGGTTGATGCCGGTGTCCTTGCCCAGGTAGTTGCCGAGCAGGTCGCGCTGGAAGGGATAGCCGCCGTTGGCCGCGAGGATCGGCCAGGTGAAATAGGGGCTCTGGGTTTCCCAGCCGATCGCACGCACGCCCTTGGGCTTGAGCTTCGCGTCGATTTCCGCGAGCTCTTCGTAGGATTTGGGCGGCTTGTCGATCAGGGCCTTGTTGTAGATGAGCGAAATCGCTTCCACGGCCATCGGATAGCCCCAGATCTTGCCCTGGGTGGTGAAGCCGTCCCAGGCGATCTGCACCACGCCGTTCTTCAGCGAGGGCGGCACTTCGATAGGGGTGAGCCAGCCGCTCTTGACCCAGTCGCCGATGCGGTCGTGGGGCCAGATCCAGATGTCGGGACCGTTGCCCTTGGTCATCGCCGCGGCGAAGGCCTCCGGCGCGTTGTCCATGGTCTCGACCACGACGGGGATGCCGGTTTCCTTGGTGTAGGCGTCACCGACTTTCTGCAGGCCGCGAAAGCCCTTGTCGTTGTTCACCCAGATGGTGATCTTGCCCTTTTGCCAGGCAAGCGCCGAGCCCATACCCATGGCCGTCAGGCTCAGGACGACACCGAACTGGACCAGTACGCGTTTGATGTTCATGCACCCTCCTTGCGAAGAGCGCAGCCGTGTCTCATATCGGCCCGGAATCCGTGGTCCCGGGCACTTTGCTCTACGGGGCCGCTTCGAGGCGGGCTCATCCGTACGGCGAGCTTAGGGCCGAAAGCATCTGACACAAAGCAAAATCGTGATAAACGATGCGCGCCAGCATGGGAGTGGGTTCCGTGCGCGCACGGCGCTTGCAAGCGATCGAAGAGCGTATCCGCGCGACAGGCGCGCGGGACGGGGTTTGCCGGGCGACGGCGCAGCCGGTGTCCGGCTTCCGGGAAAGGAGGCAGCGCGTGTTCAAGACGCCGTTCCGCTTCGGTTCGGCCAGCCTGCTCGCTTCGGTGGTGCTGTTCCTGACGCTGGATCTGAGCGTGCTGCTGATAAATTTCAGCATCGCGCGACAGGTCGATATCGACAGCCAGGTGATCAACCTCTCCGGCCGCCAGCGCATGCTCTCCCAGCGCATGTCCAAGGCGGCCCTGGTCGGCATGCACCAGGAAGGGACGACCGGCCTCGGCACGGCGCGCGATGAAATGCTCAATGCGGTGGCGCAATTCGACGCCACGCACCATGCGCTGCGCTCCGGCGGCAGGTCGGCTGGTGGACCGGGCGGGCAGGTGGACCTCGCCGCGCTCGACGATCCGGTCGCACGCCGGCTGCTCGGCGAACTCGACCGCAACTGGCAGGTCGTGAACCGCGCGCTGCAGCCACTGGTGATCGACAGCACGCCGGATACCGACACCTGGCATGCGGCCGGGACGGTGCTGCTGGCGCATGAAGGCGAGATCCTGCTGCTGGCCGACCGGCTCACCGCACGGATCGAAGCGGTCTCGCGCGAGCGCACCCAGCGCCTGCGCCAGGTCCAGCTCGCGGCTTTCGCGCTGGCCCTGGTCAACTTCGTGGTGGTGATCGCGCAACTCGGTCGCCGCTATCGCGCGGCCACCCGCGTGGGCGAGCGCCTGCAGGGCCTGCTCGACAGCATTGCGGCCGGCGTCTGCCTGGTGAATCCGCAGCAGGAGATCGTCGCGCTCAATCCTGCGGCCGCGACTTTGCTCGGGCGTGATGCGGAGGCCCTTCAGCGGGCGCGCCTGGACGAGCTGCTGCAAGCGCAGGACGGCATCTGGCGGATCAATCATGCGGACGGGCGCATCGGCTTCGCCGAACTGCATCGGCGCTTGCTGGAGGACGAGCACGGCGCACTCGAACTCGTGACCCTGCTCGACGTGACCGCGCGGGTCTGTTCGGAGGCGCGCTTCCGCGAACAGGCGCAGCGCGATCCGCTGACCGATCTGCCCAATCGCAGGCTCTTCGAGGACCGCATCGCCGTCGCCCTCGCGCAGGCCAACCGCACGCGCCAGAGCGTGGGCATCGCGCTCGTGGACCTGGACCGCTTCAAGCCGATCAACGATGTGCACGGCCATGCGACCGGCGACGTGGTGCTGTGCGAAGTGGCGGAGCGCCTGCTTGCAAGTGCCCGCGCCGGCGACACCGTGGCGCGCCTGGGGGGCGACGAGTTCGTGTGCCTCTTCACCGGCATCAGCGGCCGCAGCGACCTCGTGGTGCTCGGCCAGCGGGTGCTCGAGAGCCTGCACCAACCCCTGGTGCGCGAAGGCGATTACCTGCCGCTGGGTGCGAGCGTCGGTCTCGCGCTCTACCCGGACGACGCAGACGAAATCCCGCGCCTGCTCGCCCATGCCGACGCCGCCATGTACCGCGCCAAACAGGCCGGCGGCGGCACCTTGCGCTGAGTTTCCCGTCCCCTCGCTTACATCCTGAAACAAGGCGCAGCGCGGCTTTGCGCCCGATTTGTTGCGTCAAAGCCCATGTGGCGCGGAGAGCCAAACGCTTGTCTCGCAGCGACAAGGGTGAGCGGCCTCGTCCTGCCTAGGATGCGTCCATCCGATCCGTACCCCCACGGCCCCGCCGCAGCACGGACCGGAATGACCCAATCAGAAACAGGAGCTTGACCATGAAACGCACTCTGATCGCCACCGCCACCCTCGCCTCTCTCTTCGCCGGCTCCGCCATCGCGGCCGACACGGGCTTCTACGCGGGCGGTAACGTCGGGACGAGCAAGCAGGACATCTCCGCTTCCGCCCCGCGCGAGGACAGCCCCACGGTCGGTGGCGTGTACGGCGGCTATAACTTCAACCGGAATGTCGGTGTCGAAGTGGGCTATAACAACTATGGCAACAGCAGCATCGACGGTCTGAACAACCTCGATACGCAGACGGTGGACCTGGACCTCGTGGGTCGCCTGCCGGTCCACCAGAACCTCGATCTCTACGGCAAGGCCGGTGTGGCCTGGGTGGATCGCGAGCTGAACTACGCGGGCGGTTCCGACAACCGCCGCGGCGGCGCGGGCAAGTTGGGCCTGGGCGCCGAGTTCAAGGCTACCGAGAAGGTCGGCCTGCGTGCCGAAGTCACCCACTACATGGGCGCACCCAAGTTCGAAGGCGCCGGCTACCAGTACAAGGACAATTTCACCGCCTTCACGGTCGGTGCGAACTACAAGTTCTGAGCGTTCTAGCAGCAGCGACATTGGCGGCCTCCGGGCCGCCTTTTCTTTTGGCGCGCACGGCCCTTGCCCCACTCACATCCGCTCACACTTACGACCGCCGCCGGACATGTCGGTCCTCCCCGGGCCGCTAGAATCGTCGCTCCCCCAAGACAGGAGCGGCCCATGCACGAAAGCTGGCTCGGAAGCGTGCTGCTGCTGGTATTCCAGGCGCTCCAGCAACGCGGCCTGGACGCGGCGGCGATCGCCGCGGACGCGGGCGTGGATCCGCAATTGCTGCGCGATCCCGACACCCGCATCGACCTCGATACATCGCGCCGTTTCTGGATGGCCGCAGTGAGGGCCACCGACTTCGACCCCTGCTTCGGGCTCGAGGTCGCAGACGGCATGCATCCCACCTCGCTGCATGCCGTCGGCTTCGCGTGGATGGCGAGCAGTTCCCTGCGCGAGGCGGGCGAACGCCTGGTGCGTTACTTCCGCGTGGTGAACTCGGTCGACCAGATCGAGATCCGCGTCGAGGAAGACATCACCTGGCTGGTATTTCGCACCGATGGTGACTACACCCTGCAGCGCTCCTACGACGCGCGCATCGGCATCCTGCTGCGGCTGTGCCAGGCGCTGCTCGGACGTGACTTCGTGCCCGCCGGCGTGCGCCTGGCGCGCGAAGCGCCATCGGTCGACTGCGCGGAGCGCATGGCGCACTACTACGGCGTCGCACCGGAGTGGAACGCGGCCGAATATGCCTTCGGCGTGCGCAGCGCCGACCTCGACATCCCGATCCCCGCGGCCAACATCGCGCTCGCGCTGTCGGCCGAACAGATCGCGGCCGACTACCTGGCGCGCCATACCCGCGACGACATGGTGGCCCAGGTGCGCCACAGCCTGATCGAGCTGCTGCCCTCGGGCAACGTGAGCCGGCGCAAGGTCGCACGGCGCCTCGCGGTGAGCGAACGGACCCTGCAACGCCGCCTTTCCGAATCGGGCGAGACCTTCGCGGGCCTGCTCGACAGCCTGCGCCAGGACCTTGCCACCGACTACCTGCGCCAGCGCCACCACTCGGTGAACGAGGTGGCCTACCTGCTGGGCTTCGCCGAGATCGCGAGCTTCACCCGCGCCTTCCGCCGCTGGACGGGCCAACCGCCCAGCGTCTGGCGCGAGACGCAAGGTATCGCCGCCACGACGGGCTGAACCGCGGCGACATTCGGCCGACGCATTTGTGCGGCCACGACGGCTCGGCCAGAATCGACCCCCCGCTTCGCTCCGGCTACCGCCGGCGTCCCCCGTGTCGCTCAAGTCCGAAACCACCGGCCTCGCCCTGGCCGTCATCGCTGCCCTCGGTTTCTCCGCCAAGGCCATCTTCGTCAAGCTCGCCTATCCCTACGGCGTGGACGCGCTGACCCTGCTCGCCTTGCGGGTCGCGCTGGCCGGACCGGTCTTCTTCTTCCTCGCCTGGCGCAGCGGCCGCGATGCGAAGCCGCTCAGCCGGCGCGATTGGCTCGCACTCACCGTGCTCGGTCTGCTCGGCTACTACGGCTCCTCGCTGCTGGACTTCATGGGCCTGGCCTACATCAGCGCCGGCCTGGAGCGACTGATCCTCTTCATCTATCCGACGCTCACCCTGCTGATCTCGGTGCTTGCGCTCGGCCATCGTGCGACCCGGCGCGAACTGCTCGCAGTCGCCCTGGCCTGGGGCGGCATCGCGCTCGCCTTCTCGCATGACCTGGGCATGACGCGCGACATCCATGCAGTGTGGCTGGGCGCCGGCCTCGTGTTCGCCTCGGCGGTCTGCTACGCGCTCTATCTCGTCGGCGCCGGCGAGATGGTCGCGCGCCTGGGCAGCCAGCGCTTCACCGCCCTGGCCATGAGCATCTCGACCGCAGCCTGCCTGCTGCACTTCTCGCTCGCACGGCCGCTCGCGGGACTGGCGCAGCCGGCCCCGGTGCTCGGCTATGCGCTCGCGATGGCGATCTTCTCCACCGTGCTGCCGGTCTTCGCGCTCTCTGCCGCGATCCGCCGCCTGGGTGCGGCACGCTGTGCAGTCATCGGCAGCGTGGGCCCGGTGATCACCATCGGCCTGGGCATCTGGCTGCTCGGCGAACCGCTCTCCCTGGCGCAGCTGGCCGGTACGGCGCTGGTCCTGGGCGGCGTCTCGCTTGCGAGCAAGCGCAAGGCGAAAGCGGGCTGAGCCAGGCCGGGGGAACGCCTCGGAATCCGAGGCGGGTTGGTCTGGGCCACCCTGGCGCGTTGCACGCGAAGGCGAGGCGGATCGCGCGCAAGGCCGCAGAACCGCAGGCCGGGCGTGCGATCGCTCAAAGACGCGGGGCGACAGCTCCCTATAATCGGCCGATTCGAGCTTACTGAGACGTCATGACCGATTTCCGCGAACTGTCCGCCCTGGTGCGCTCGCGCGTCCCGCTGATCACGATCGAGACCGTGGAGGAGCCCAAGGCCCTGGCCCTGCTCGAACAGCTCGCACGCGAGCAGGACCAGTCGCTCTTCGCCTGGAGCGCAGCCGACGGCCTCGCCCAGCTCAACTTCCGCTACGGCAGCGGACAGGTGCGTCATCGCGGCGGCTTCGACGACTTCACCGTGCGCGAGCCGGCCTCCAAGCGCGGCCCGGTGCAGATCCCCGACACCCAGCTCTTCCAGGCCGCCCTGCACTACATCGACAAGCAGGGTCTGCCCGGCATCTACGTGCTGCTCGATCCGCATCCCTTCCTCGGCGAAGCGGTGGCGGTGCGCCTGCTGCGGGAGATCGCGCTGGAGCATCCGGTGAAGGACCGCACGCTCGTGCTGGTCTCGCCCAGCCTAGACATCCCGGGCGAGCTCGCCCGCCACAGTGCGCGCCTGCAACTGCGCCTGCCCGACCTCGCCCGCGTGCGCGAGATGCTCAAGGAAGAAGCCGAGCTCTATGCACGCGACACCGGCGAGAACCTGCGCGGCGACAGGTCGATCGCGCAGGCTCTGGTGCAGCAGGTGCTCGGCTTGTGCGAAGGCGATGTGCGACGCCTGCTGCGTGCCGCGGTACGCGACGATGGCGCGATCACTGAAGAGGACGTGGCGCGGGTGGTAAGCGTGAAGCGTGAATTGCTGGGCGACGGCGGGCTCGACGTGAGCCTCCCGGCCGAAGGCTTCGAACGCCTCGCCGGCATGACGCGCCTCAAGCGCTGGCTGGCCCAGCGCCGCCCGGTCTTCCTCGGCGAGGTGAACGACCCCGGCCTGCCACCGCCCAAGGGCGTGCTGCTGATGGGCGTGCAGGGCGCAGGCAAGAGCGCTGCGGCTAAGGCGATGGCGGCCGCCTGGCGGGTGCCGCTGGCGCGCCTGGACCTGGCCGCGCTCTACGACAAGTTCCAGGGCGAGACCGAGCGCAAGCTGCGCGCGGCCTTGCATTCGGCGGAGGTGTTGGCGCCTTGCGTGTTATGGATAGACGAGATCGAGAAGGCGATCGCCACCGACAGCGGCGAGCAGGACGGCGGCGTCTCGCGTCGCCTGCTCGGCTCCCTGCTGACCTGGATGGCCGAACGCAAGAGCCGCGTCTTCCTGGTGGCGACCGCCAACCAGGTCGAAGGCCTGCCGCCGGAGCTGATCCGCAAGGGTCGCTTCGATGAGCTCTTCTTCGTCGACCTGCCGACCGAGGCGGTGCGCGCGAGCATCTTCTCGCTGCATCTGGCCGGGCGCAATTTCCCGCCGGAGCAATTCGACAGTGCGGCGTTGGCCGCGGCCGCGAACGGCTTTTCCGGCGCGGAGATCGAGCAGGCGATCGTCGCCGCGCGCTACGAAAGCCTGGCCGAAGGCCGCTCGCTGGCGCAGGCCGACATTCTTGCCGAGTTGGCCCGCACCCGGCCGCTGTCGCTGATCATGGCCGAGAAAATGGCGCGTTTGCGCGCCTGGGCGCAGGAGCGCTGCGTCGGGGTCGACTGAGACGGCGCGCAGGTCCCGCGGCGCGCCCTTCCCTCACGGGCGTCGCCACTTCGGCGGGAGGCAAGCGCCGTGTGACGCCGGTTGGATGCGCTGCGTCCGGATCAGACCCAGCAGGCCAGCGACTCGTTGAAGCGCGGCGTCTCCGGCAACCGGCATTCGCCCGCCTGGGCGAGGAACTGCAGGCGCGCGCCGTTGGCGAAATGCAGTTCGCCGCTCAAGGGGCTGTTGGCGACCCAGGGCAGCGCGAGCCGGCTCAGCACCAGCTCGCCAATCCGCAACTCGCCGGCCGAAAGGCGCCCGATGCATTCGCCCGGCACGCCTTTCCACCGCGTGTCCGCGAGCCGCAGCACGAGTCCGTTCATGTAGCCGATGGCGTGCGGCTGGATATCGATGCGCGTGATGGCTGCAGCGGCGAAACGGATCAGCAGCGCGTCGCCCTCGGGCAGCACGCTCGCGACCTCCGAGTCGCGCAGGTTCAGTTCGAATTCCATGTTCGCCAGCTCCGCTTTGGTCCAGGCATGTGTGCCGAGGCATTTGTCAGCATAGAAGGGCAGCCCGCAACCTGCCCGTGGCCTCAAGGCGCGACCGGCTTGCCGCGGATGCGTTCAGCCAGGCGTGGGTCCAGCCCCGCCATGAAGGCTTCGACCGCGCGCGTATAGGCGGATTCCAGCCCGAGTTCGGTGTTGATCTCGCGATGCGAGAGATCCTCAGGCAGGACCTGCACCGGGCGCCCGCCCAGTTGAGCCGCCTTGGCGAAAGCCTGCGCCTGGGGGCAGGCCTGCTGGCGGCGGCTGGAGCAGACGGCGAGCACCGCCGGCCCCTGCGCGTCGAGCACATGCTGCGGCGAGAGCTCGCGCCAGCGCAGCGGGTCCTTGCCGAAGGCGCGATCGTAGAGCGGCAGATGGCGCATGTTCATGAGCGCCGGCACGTCGAGCGCGGCGCTGTCGAGCAGGACCACGCCCTGTGGCGGCGTGACGTCGAGCTTGGCGAGCGAGTCCGAGGCCGCCGCCAGCAAGGCGACGAGGTGGGCACCCGCGGAATGGCCCATCAGCACGGTGAGCCCGCGATCCGCGCCCCAGTTGCTCGCCTGCTTCTGCGCGGCGGCGATGGCATGCGCCACGTCCTCCGCTTGTTGGCCGACAGGCGTGTCGGGCAACAGGCGGTAGTTGACCGACACCACCACGAAGCCTTTCGTCGCCCAGCGCGCCACCTTGTTCTCGACCACGGAGCGGTGGGCCTTGTCGCCGAAGCGCCAGCCCCCGCCATGCACCAGGATCAGCAGGGGCGCGCCTTTGGTCGCGGCCGGTCGATAGACGTCGAAACGCTGCAGCGGCGCCTTGCCGTAGGCGAGGTCGCGCATGACCTGCACGCCCGGCATGTCGCCGACCGACGTCTGGTCCTGCGCGACGTCTTCCCCGCTCAGATCACAACAGGAGACTCCGGGGTCCGCAAGGGCTAACGAGCTCGCCATCGGAGCGGCGACGAGACAGGCGGCGCCCAGCAGGGCGGCGGGGAGACGAGCATGTCTATACGTCATGGTCGGTCCTTGGAACGGCTTCGTGCCGAAAGCTAGGCAATTGCGCCAGGGGTGAGCTTACGGCTTAGCGTTCTTCTTCTGGTAGTCCGCAACCATCTCGCCCAACCCGCTGACTTTGCCGAAGCCGACGGAGGCCAAGCAGATCAGCGAGCCGAGGATCGCGCTGTAGAAGAGCAGGCAGACGCATCCGCCCAGGGAAAGCGCCAGGACCACACAGAGCCGCCAGAGGTACCCCTCAGGCAGGGGCTGCTTTGCCGCAGATTCACGAGAGATTTTGCCGGATTTTGTGGATGACATGAGTTCACTCAGGAAAGTGGAAATTTGTCCGCTTGGCGTCGCGCCGGCGGGCGGATGGCGGCAGGCCTTGGCCTAGCCGTCGTGCGCCGATAGGGAACTTCTTAGGCTTTTCGGCACGTTCACGATCGAGTCTCGTGAGCCCAGGCGCTGGTCGGATCGGGTCATAAACAGCCCGGTCAACGGGATGCCCCGGAAGCGTGTGATAACCCTCCTGTCACGATCTCGTTGCCTTGTGTGCGGAGCAAGTTGACCTGCGCTTCTAAGGACTGCCGTGTCGCACGGCGCCATCTGGAGCGTCCAGTCTCATACAGGCTCGCCACCTGCGGCAGGCCGGGTTTCGCGAAGGCCGCAGAAGTAATCCACAGGCCGCATCGCCCTTACGCCGAGGTCCGCCGCGATTTCTAGGATGCGCGCCGTGTCGCGTCGACGGACGACAAACAGGTGCAGGATCTCCGAGCACGTGTCGTCGAGCTCGACGATGTCGTAGCCGCCTTCGTCGGACCATTCCCGGAGCAGCGGGTCGAGCCAGTCGAAGTACTCCACGGAGTCTGCGACGTGAGCGGGATAGGCCGGAAACTCCTCGCCCATCATCTCCCGCAGCTCGTCGTGCACTTGGTCTAGTGTTTCCCCCGCCGCGGTGTGGCGATGTAGCACCATCGGCAGGGCGATGGAATAGGCGTGCTCTTCCGAGTCGGCCCAATCCAGTTCAGTAGGAGCGGCCAAGATCTCCCGAATCACGTCTTCGCGTTCGGCTTCGTCCATCAGCCGGCAAGTGAGCAGGTCGATGAGTTCTACAAGTGTCGATTCCATGGTCTGGGATTCCGTTGCAGCAGCGGCCGCTTTCCAGGACATGGGGGCTGACGCGCTTTTGCATGCCGGACGTGGGGTTGGCGAACGCAATTTGTTTCTGGATTGATGCGTCGTGCCGCGTGAGGAGTCGGAAGCAGGATCGCGCGGCAACATCATGCGCATGACATGGCGAGCGCGATCTGAATGACGGCACCGCATTCATGCCAATGGAATTTACCCGGGGCTAGACCGACCAGACGAGGAACTCCTTCTCGCCCAACAAGCTCTCGCTTGACACTGCTCGGTCACGCGGACGTGGACCACCTGTGACGACGAGCCGCGAGGCGGCCCGCCCTGCACACAGGGCTTGCGCAAGCGCAAGGTGCTGCCATCACTCAGCGGGCGCAAAGGATGAAAGGCTTCCGATCATAGTTCCTGAGGATCGACGTCGAGATGCCAGCGCAGCTCGCGCGGCGCACGCAGGGCGTAGAGCCGCGGCACCCAGGCGGAGAGCAGGTTCTGCAGGGGCGCGCGGGTATCGGCCTCGACCACCAGCAGGGCGCGCTCCAGGCGTGCGCGGCGGACCAGGCGCATCGGTACCGGGTCGAACAGGCGTACGCCATCGGCCAGGTCGTCCGCCTGCTCGCGCGCGGCAGCGAGGAACTGCAGGGCCGCAGCGACTTCGGGGGCCTCGGCGCGCAACACCGCCTGGGCGCCGCAGGGCGGGAAGCGGGCGGCCTCGCGTTCGGCCAGCTCGCGCTTCGCGAAGCCGTCGAAGTCGTGGCGGCGCAGGGCGTCGAAGAGCGGATGCTCGGGAAACTCGGTCTGGATCAGCACCTCGCCTGGCAGCTGCGCGCGCCCGGCCCGGCCGGAGACCTGCATGAGCTGCTGGAAGAGCCGTTCCGGCGCACGGTAGTCGGCGGAGAAAAGCGAAGCATCGGCACCGATGACGCCGACCAGGGTCAGGCGCGGGAAGTCGTGGCCCTTGGCCAGCATCTGGGTGCCGACGATCACGTCAGCCTCGCCGGCCTCGATCTGCGCCCGTACCGCCAGCCATTGGGCCGGGCTGCGCACGCTGTCGCGGTCCACCCGCAGGACGCGCGCGCCGGGAAAACGCGCGGCGAGCCGTTCTTCCACGCGCTGGGTGCCACGCCCGAAGCCCTGCAGGTCCTGGTTGCCGCATTGCGGACAGGCGCGCGGCACCTGGGCCTCGCTGCCGCAGTGGTGGCAGCGCAGGATGCGTTCGGTGAGGTGGAAGACCCGGTGCGCGGAGCAGTGGTCGCAGTCGCTCACCCAGTTGCAGGCCGGACAGGCGAGTACCGGCGCGTAGCCGCGACGGTTGAGGAAGACCAGGCTCTGTTCGCCGCGCCCCAGGCGCGCCTCGATCGCCGACTCCAGCGGATCGGAGAGGCCGTCCTTGAGCTTGAAGCGGCGGGTGTCGAGCAGGCGCACCGCGGGTGGCGCCGCCGCCGCGGCACGACGGTCCAAGCGCAGCAGCTTGTAGCGGCCGGACTGGGCGTGCTGCCAGGTTTCCAGCGAGGGCGTGGCCGAGCCGAGCACGATCGGCACGCCGCGCTGCTGTGCGCGCCAGACCGCGAGGTCGCGGGCCGAGTAGCGCAAGCCCTCCTGCTGCTTGTAGGAGGCGTCGTGCTCCTCGTCGACCAGGATCAGGCCCAGGCGCGGCAGCGGGGAGAAGACGGAAAGCCGGGTTCCGACGATGATGTCGGCGCTGCCGTCCAGGGCCGCGAGGAAGCCGCGGCAGCGCGCGCCGTCCGAGGCGCCGCTATGCAAGGCGACCCGGCTGGCGCGCGGAAAACGCTGGGCGATGCGCGCCTCCAGCTGCGGCGTCAGGCCGATTTCCGGCACCAGCAGCAAAGCTTGGCGACCGGCGGCCAGCGCGCGTTCGATCAGGCGCAGGTAGACCTCGGTCTTGCCGCTGCCGGTAATGCCTTGCAGCAGCCAGGGCGAGAAGCGGTCGTCCTCGGCATTGACCGCGGCAACGGCCTGGGCCTGCTCGTCGTTGAGCTCGGGCGCTGTGGACAAGTCTGCGCGCTTGTCGCTGGGCGCCTCGACGACCCAGCCGCGATCCTGCGCCGCGCGCAATCCGGCGGAGGGGTGGCCGGCGGCGATCAGCTGCGAGCGGGCCAGCGGCCCTTGCTGCAGCGCCAGGGCGGCACGCCGGGCCTGCGAATCGCGGCCGGCCGCCGCCAGCATCTCGCTGCCGATCTCGGAGAGCTGCAGCCACGGATCGCCGCGGCTCTGCAGCAATTCCGCGCCGCGCAAGCCGGGCGGCAAAGCCGCGGACAGGGCTTCGCCCAGAGGATGGTGGTAGTAACGGGCGGCGAACTGGACCAGCGCCAGCCAGTCCGCGGGCAGGGGCGCGATCTCGCGCAGCACCGGGCCGAGCGGCCGCAACTTGTCGCGGGGCACGTCGCTCTGCGTCGGCAGATCCAGCACCACGCCGACCTTCTCGCCCTTGCCGAAAGGGATGCGCACCAGGCGGCCGACGTCGCCCGGTCCGATATCGGCCGAAAGATAGTCAAAGCTGCGCGGCAGAGGCACCGGCAGCGCAACACGGACGATGTGCTGCATTTCCGTCAAACGCACACCTCGACGAACAAGGTTTTTTCTTTTCTATTCAATGCGCTGACCGGCAAACATGAGAGCTTTCCATCAGAAAAGCCCTTAACCCCCCTGTCACAAAGGGGAAACACGCAATCCTGTGGATAAGTGTGTGGGCATTGCATGTGGAGCTTATCCAAAGACCTGTGTCAAGCCCGACGTCCAATATCGCATTGCAGCAAGCTTCTGGACGGAGATGCTTATTTATCAGTCACTTGCAAGATTCTGCGCTTTGGCGTCAGGCCCAGAGGCCACGCCCAAGCCTGTGAGCGCGCCGCTGTGTATAAGTCAAGCCTTGCAAGCATGAAATTGCGGATGCCGGATCAGAAGACCTGACAGACCAGGCCTTTCAGATACTCCCCCTCCGGGAAGGCGAGCCCGATTGGATGGTCCGCCGCCGCGCTGAGGCGATGCAGGATCTGCGCGTCGCGACCGGCGTCGCTGGCTGCTCCGGCAACAATGCTCTGAAAGAGTTCGAGACCGATGCCGCCCGAGCAGGAATACGTCATCAGCACGCCCCCCGGATTGAGCAGGCGGAAGCCGAGCAGGTTGATGTCCTTGTAGGCGCGGGCCGCTCGCTGCGCATGGCTGGCCGAGGGCGCGAACTTGGGCGGATCGAGCACGATCAGGTCGAAGCGTCGGCCGGCCGCCTTGAGTTCGCGCAGGGCGGTGAAGACGTCGGCCTCCATCCACTCGGCGCGGCTCGCGTCGAGTTGGGGGTTGCGGGCGAGGTTGCGCCGCGCGCCTTCCAGGGCCGGACCGGAGGAATCGATGGAGAGCACCGACTCCGCGCCACCCGCCAGTGCCTGCAGCGAGAAGCCACCGGTGTAGCAGAAGCAATTGAGGACGCTGCGCCCCTTGGCCAGCTCGCCGGTGAGGCGGCGGTTCTCGCGCTGGTCCAGGTAGAAACCCGTCTTGTGGCCGGCGACGGGGTCCACCCCCAGTTGCACGCCGTATTCGCCGATCTGCAGGTCGGCGTCGGGCGCTTCGCCAGCCAGCACGCCGGTGGTCGGTGCGAGGCCTTCGAGGCCGCGGACTTCGGAGTCCGAGCGCTCGTAGATGCGCGTGCAGCCGGTGGCCTGCAGCAGGCCTGCGACGATGGCCTCGCGCCAGCGGTCGGCGCCCGCGCTGGTGAGTTGCAGCACGATGGTGTCGCGGTAGCGGTCGGCGATCACGCCAGGCAGGCCGTCGGATTCACCATGGATCAGGCGCACGCCGTCCTGTTGCGCGAGCTGGGGATGCGCGATGCGGCGCGCCACCGCGGCGGCGATCGTGCGCTTGAAGAAGGCGTGGTCGATGACCGTGGCTTCGTCGTAGCTCCACATCCGCGCCCGGATCTGCGATTCGGGCGAATAGGCGGCACGGCCGAGGAAGGCGCCGCTGTCGGCGATCACCTCCACCGTGTCGCCGGGGCGCGCGCGCCCGGACAGGCGGCCGACCGATCCGGCGAAGATCCACGGATGGCGACGCATCACCGAGCGTTCCTTGCCCGCGCGGAGCAGCAACTGAGCCATTGGCGTAAACCCCAAACAAAACGGGATTTTCGCACGAGCTTTGCTGCCTCACCGTTCGGTGCCGGCAAACGTCTGGCTAAACTCGACCCTGCCCTGCCCGTACAGCCTTTCAACACGCGGAGGTCCGACCCATGACCGTGCTTTCAGCCCTGGGCCAGATTGCCCTGCAAGTGACCGATGCCGACCGGTCCGAAGCCTTCTACGGCGAGGTGCTCGGTCTGACCCGCACGGTGCGTTCCGGCGATCTGGCCTTCTTCGATTGCGGCGACATCCGCCTGATGCTGCAGGGCGGCACACGCCCGCGCACGCCGGGCAATACGCTCTGCCTCTATTTCCGGGTCAGCGACCTGGAAAAGGCAGTGAGCGATCTCGAAGCGCGCGGCCTGAGCTTCGAAGGCCTGCCGCAGCGCGTCGCGCGGATGCCCGACCATGAACTCTGGATGGCTTTCTTCCGCGACCCGGACGGCTACCTGCTGGCCTTGATGGAGGAGCGCCGCTGAGCGGCAATCGATGAACGGACCCGCGGCCGATCTGCACCGACTGCCGATCATTCTCGACATCGAGGCCTCGGGACTGGGTGCGGGCAGCTATCCGATCGAGATCGGCGTAGCGCTGCCGGATGGGGAAAGCTACTGCAGCCTGGTGCGACCGGAACCCGACTGGCAGCACTGGGACGCCGGCGCGGAAGCCACCCACGGCATCCCGCGCGAGGTGCCGGTGAGCCGCGGCCGCCCGGCGGCGGAAGTCGCGGAAGCGCTCAACCGGCTGCTCGCCGGCAAGGTCGCGTACTCCGACGGCTGGTCGAACGACTACTCGTGGCTCTCCCTGCTCTTCGACGCCGCCCGCACCGTGCCGCGCTTCCGGCTCGACAACCTGCGCGCCCTGCTGTCGGAGGACGAGGCCGCACGCTGGCATGCGACCAAGGATGAAGTCATCTCCGAGCTGCGTCCGGTACGCCATCGCGCGAGCAGCGACGCGCGGGTGCTGCAGATCACCGTGGCCCGGGTCAAGCAGGGGCCGCGCGCGCCCAACGAAGACCTCGGCCAGGAATCGCGCCTGCTCGAAGAAATGGCGGAGCTCGACGTGCTGACGCTGGGCGACGTGATCCGCGGCCTGCGCGGCCGTTGCGACCGGGCGATGCAGCGCGAACGCCACGCAACGGCGCTGGCCCGCGGCGCCCGTGTGATCGCCGAACACCTGGAACACCAGTTGGCCGGCTACCTGTTGCTGCGCGACGCCGGCAACGGCGTCTGCGAGATCCTCGCGACCAACCTGCACCCGTGGTACCGACGCACCGGTCTCTACCGGCGCATGCTCAACCGCCTGTTGGCGCACCTGCTCTCGCACGACTGCCACACGCTCACCAGCCTGGTGCTGCCGGGCAACGGGATTGCCATCAACCTGCACGAGCGCCTGGGCTTCGCGCTCGAACGCAAGGACGACCAGCAGTTGCGCTACACGATCCGCACCGCGGATCTGGCGCGGCGGATGCGCCAGCTCTAACCCGCCCGCGCGACAGCCACGCCGCGCGATACTGCGCTCAGCGCAGGCTGCGGGTGGATTGCCGCACGATCAGGCGCAGGTCCGGCGTGTGCAGCTCGGGCGCCTCGCCTGCCAGCATCTTGAGCATCGCGCGGCCCAGCTCGCGGCCCACGTCATGCGCGGGCTGCAGCACCGTGGTCAGCGGCGGGTTGATGTAGGCGCTGGTGTAGAGATCGTCGAAACCGACCAGCGAGACATCGTCCGGCACCTTGAGACCGCGCCGGTGCAGTTCGAGGTTCGCACCGTAGGCCATCTGGTCGTTGGTGCAGAACACCGCGGTGTAGCGTACCCCGCGTGCCGCCAGCACCTCGATCGCGGCACCGCCGCCGGGTTCGGTGAATTCGCCCTGGACCAGCAGCTCCTGGCGGAAGGGCAGGCCGGCCTCCTGCAGGGCGCTCTTGTAGCCTTCCAGGCGTTCCAGGAGGTCGTTGCGTGGATTCCGGGGCCCGATGAAGGCGATGTCGCGATGGCCTTCGCCGATCAGGTAGCGCACGGCCGCCGCGGCGGCGGGCATGTTGTCGATGCAGATGCTGCAGGCGCGCGGCGCCTGGATGCGGTGGCCGAACACCGCCATCGGCAGGTGCCCGCTCAGCTCCAGCAGGCGCTCGTCCGCGATGTCCGAGCCGAAGACGAAGATCCCGTCGACCTGGCGTTCGATCACCATGCGCAGGACTTCCTCTTCCTGCCGGTGCTGGTATTCGCCGCTGATCGAGAGGCAGACGTAATCGCTCTGCCCGACCTCCAGCTCCACACCGAGGCGGATCTGGTTGTAGAAGGGGCTGGAGACGCGCGGCGTATAGACCCCGAGCATCTTGGTCTGGCCCTGCGCCAGGCTCTTGGCGAGGAAGTTGGCGCGGTAGTCCAGCTTCTTGATCGCCGCGAGGATTCGGCCTTCGGTTTCCGGCGTGACCTTGAGATGGCCGTTGAGGTAGCGCGAGATCGTCGCCATGGAAACGTTCGCTTCCAGTGCAACCTGGCGCAACGTCGCCGGCGCCTTGCGATGACCGGGATTCAAGGAAAACCCTTTCACAAAACTTGGACTGTGGCAAAGCACAGCGATGCCGGCCGGCGACAACGGGCTGCCTGATCAGGCAGGGCGCGGGTCCCGGCCCTTGCGCAGTCGCAGCATACGCCTCCGCGATTCATCGCAGTGCTTGCCGCAGTTTACCTTTCTGTAAACAGCGTGCCCGCAAATCCGGCCCACCGAACCCGCCCGGCTTGTCGTTTATTCGCCGCATCCGCCAGGGCGAAAACCGGCCGAAGCGGCGGAGCGCCGCCTCCAGCAAGCCTCGCGTGGCATCCACCCGGAGGCAGCCAACTGACCGCGAAGCCTTTTTCCGCCACCCTCGGCTCGCGCCGTCTGTAAAACGCTTGTGTTTACTTCGCGGATGCGGATAGGCTGCGCGCCGATCTGCATGCGATGCCTGAGGCATGGTCGCTCTCGACCCCGCACAGAGTCGCGCCCAACAGCCTTTGACGCATTGTCAGCCATTCGACAATTGCCGCGCCGAAGGCCTTCTTGCGTTAACCATCCACAAAGAGATGTGTCACCAAAGGAAGCTTCGTGAAAAACAAAAGTAAAGCGATTTATGCAATCTCCGCCTTGTGCGGCCTCGCATTGAGCCCCGGTCTGGGCGCCGCTCAGAATCTGGTTCGCCAGCCTGATTTCGCGACCGGGATCGACAAGACCAACTGGTCAGCCACGGGGACGGTCGGCACGGACTACTACGGCGTGCAGCGCGCTGCGCCCAGGATCGACGGCTCGACCAGCCCGATGTCCAGCTACGCCTGCCTGCGCCTGTCGCCGGGCTCCAGCCAGAGCGTGCTCTATCTGGATCAGGGCGGCATCGCCACGCTGAGCAAGAACACCGAATACCGCCTGAGCTTCGACGCGATCGATCTCGGCACGGCCCCCGCCTACCCCAACCTGAACGCCGTGATCGCCGCAGTGCGAGACGACGCGACTGGCGACTTCTACGTGCAGCAGCCGCAACTGCTCAACGGCAACTACCGGCGCTCCTACTCGGTGTCCTTCAAGACGCCGGTCAATGACACGGTCGGCGGCTCCACCGGCGCCAACTTCGCACACAACACCCGCGTGAGCTTTGCGCTGGCGAAGTTCAATCTCCAGACCGAAGCCATCCCCTGCATCACCAACGTCTCGCTCACCAAGGTGGATGCGCCCGCAGCCGGTGCACCGGCTGTGCGGGTGAATCAATTCACCTACCTCATGAACGGCGCCAAGCGTGCGGTGCTGGTCAATGTGCCGGCGGGCTCGACTTGGGAGTTGCGCCACGCGACCGGGCCCGTCCCTTTTGCCTCGGGTGTCGTGGGTACGAGCAAGCTCGACTCGGATTCGGGCGACATGGTGAGCACGATCGACTTCTCCAGCGTCGCTGCTGACGGCACCGGCTACTTCGCCGATGCGATCACGCCGCTGATGTCCATCGTGGTCCGCGACGGCGCGGGTACGGTCATCGCGACCAGCCCGAGCTTCAACATCTACAGTGCGCAGGACGAACGGGTCGGCTACAGCGGCCTGGCGAACGCCGCGCTCAACTACTTCTACCAGAGCCGTAGCAGCGTCGCGATCCAGGCCCTGCGCACCCCGACCCTGGGCGAAAAGCTCACGCTCTCGCGCCCGGCCGGCCATCCCTCGGATGTGGCCCAGTGCTATTCCGGCACGGACCGCCATGGCAACGCCTGGGCGGGATCCGTGACAGTGAAGTACGGGCCCATGTATCTGCTGAAAAAGCAGCTCCAGGGCGGCTGCTTCGTCCAGGGTGGCAAGGAGCTGTACTCGTCCTTCTCGCTGAACGCGACCGGCGGCTGGTATGACGCGGCGGACCACGGCAAGTACGTGACCAATGCGGCGGTCTCGGTCTGGGCACTGCTCAACACCTACGAACGCATGACCCGTCTGGTCGACGCCGCTTCCCTCGCCGGGCTGCCGGAGTTCGCGGACGGCTCCCAGCGCTACCCCGAGCACGCCGCCACGCAGTACAAGAACGGTCGGAGCGAACTGCTCGACGAAGCGCGCTACGAGATGGAGTTCCTGCTCAAGATGCAGGCACCGACCAATACCGTGGCCTTCGTCCCCGTCGGCTCCCAAGCGCTCGATACGCTCGCGCCGAAGAATGTCGGTCTTCCCTATGGCGTCTGGGACGAGAACTGGAAGGGCACCGCGTCTCCGCCGGCCATGACTGCCACCGAGACCTCCATCGAACGCCTCAGGATGCGGGTGCAGAACAGCCTGGTCGATGTCAGCGGCATGGCCTTCCAGTCCATTCACGACGTCCAATGGACCGGCATTCCGCAGAAGCCGAACCTGGACGACAAGACACGGGTCCTGATGTACCCGACCACCGCAGCGACGCTGGACCTGGCTGCCGTCGCCGCGCAATGCGCCCGGGTGTGGAAGAGCATCGACCCGAGCTTCTCCGCGAGCTGCCTCAGCGCCTCGAAGGCGGCCTACGCCGCCGCGAAGCGCAATCCGGCCATCCTCTCCTACGAGTACTCCAACGATTGGGACCGCTACCCGAACCCCTGGTCCTACGGTTCGCTACGCAGCATGTTCGAAGGCGGCGGCACCTACGGCGACCTGCGCCTCAAGGACGAGCGCTACTGGGCCGCGATGGAGCTCTACCTGACGACGGGCGATCCCAGCTACAAGGTCGCCGCGATTGCCGCCGGCGACGACAACAACGACCCCAACTCCGACATCTACAGCAAGCTCAAGGACAAGACCTACTACGTGCGCGGTTACGAATGGGAAGACGGCCCGAACTGGCAGAGCGTGGGCACCTACGGCACGCTCTCCGCAGTCACGGTCAATCCCAACGGCGAGTTCACCACGGGCAGCAGCGCCCTGGCTCGCAGCAACGTCCTCGCGGCCGCCGACGCCTTCCTCGCCGAGCGCGATGCGCAAGGCTATCCCCATCCCAAGACGCCCTTCTCGACCGCGGACCGCAAGAACAGCGCTTATCGCTGGGGCAGCAACGGCGACGTGCTGAACCGGGCGATGATCCTGGGCACTGCCTTCGATCTCACCGGCAACATGAAGTACGCCAACGGCGTGGTCGATGCGATGGACTACCTGCTCGGCCGCAACGCGCTGGGGATTTCCTACATCACCGGCTACGGCTCGAAGACGGCGCGCTACCCGCACCATCGCTATTGGGCCAAGGCGGCGGACATCACCTTCCCGCAAGCCCCGGCAGGCATTCTGGTGGGCGGGCCGAGCCAGCAGGTGAAGCCCTTCTGGCAGACCGCCGACCGCCGCAGCGGCGGCATCTACGACTATGACGACGCGTCCACCGGCTTCTTCCTGTCGAACACGATCAACGCATGCAAGCAGGCTCCCAACACGCCGGCGGCCGTGACCTTCAGTTCGGGCGATGGCACGATCAAGACGGTGTACCCGCCCTTCGGCGAAGCGTGGCCGCAGAAGTGCTACAGCGATGACTACCGCGATTTCGCCACCAATGAGGTGGCGATCAACTGGAACGCGTCGCTCGTGTGGGTGGCGGAGTTCATGACGGAGTCGAGCTGGCGCTGGCCCTACGCCGCACGCTGAAACGGAAAAGGCCGACGCCTCGCGTCGCGCCGCTGCTTCAAGCTCTCCCTCTGCCTCACTTTGGGCCCGGTTCTGCCGGGCCGTTTTCTTTGAGGCGCAAGCCGCTCGCGGCGATCACGCGCTCTGCGGCCTCCTCGGGCGTCAGCGACGTGGTGTCGATGCACTGCGAGAAAGCAGGCCGCGCCACGCCGTTCGCATGCATCCAGTCGATGCGCTCGCGTTCCCAATCGGTGAGCAGGCGCGTGCCGCGGTCCTGGCGATTGCGCGCGGGTTCGCACCAGAGCGTGATGCCGATAGGCTCGATGCCCACCCCCAGGCGCTCGCGCATGAAGGCGAAGTCACCATCCGAAAGCGGGTAGGTCAGCAGCACGTCGGCCCCCGAGGCCAGGAAGTTGCGCGCCACATCGCAGGCGTTGATGAGTCCGAGCGGCACGCGCTGCTCCAGCGGCATCCAGTCGGCGAAATCCGTGAGGTCGTCGACCTCGATGTGCGCGAGCCGGTCACAGCGCTCGCGCAGCAGTCGGGCGACGGTCGACTTCCCGGCATTCACGGCGCCATTGAGGAGGACGAGTCTGGGCATGGCGGTCCTTGCGTCAGGGCTGGCGCGAAGCCGGCCCCGACCGCGTTCAGTCCACCCGCGACAAGGCCGAGGGCTTCACCTTGGGTGCGAGCGTGCTGCCCTTGCGGGCGCGCTTGCCGAGACAGGCGGCAAGCGCTGCGCCCTTCACCACCAGCTCGGTCTCCTTGCCACCGCGACCGATGCCAGTGACCTTGACGGCGTCCGCGGGCGGGCAGGCGACTGCGCTCAGGTTTTCCTTGTCGTCCAGGCCCATGATGATGACGCCGCGACCGCGGGCCATGACCTTCATCTCGGCGCGCGGGAACCAGAGCAGGCGACCGTTGGCGGAAGCCGCCGCGATCCATTCGCCCTCGCAAGGCGCAGGCGCCAGCACCTCTTCCTTATCCTCCAGCGTCATGAAGGCCTTGCCCGCGCGATTGCGGCCCGCGAGTTCCGACAGGGCGGTGATGAAGCCGTAGCTGCCGGAGTTGGCGAAGAGGTATTCGCGCGCCGGGTCGTCGGAGAGCACTTGGGCGATGCGTGCGCCGTTCTGCAGTTCGATCAGCGTGGTGATCGGCACGCCATCGCCACGGCCACCCGGCAGGTCGGAAATGCGGATGGAATAGGCGCGGCCCTGCGTGTCGACGATCAGCAGCGGCCAGACCGTGCGGGTCTCGATCACGGCGAGCTCGCCGTCGCCGCTCTTCCAGTTGATCGCGGCGCGATCCACGCCGTGGCCCTGGCGGCTGCGCACGAAGCCGTTGCGCGAGAGCAGCACCGTCACCGGCTCGTCCACCATCGGCAGTTCCGACAACACGATCGGCTGCGCGGATTCGATCAGCGTGCGGCGCTCGTCGCCGTACTTCTTGGTGTCCTCGTTGATCTCCTTCGTGATGAGCCGCGTCATCGCATTGCGGTCGTCGAGCAGCTCGGTGAGCTTGGCGCGCTCGACACGCAGCTCGGCCAGTTCGGTCTCGATCTTGATGTACTCGAGGCGGGCGAGCTGGCGCAGACGGATTTCGAGGATGTCGTCAGCCTGGATCTCGGAGAGCTTGAAGCGCGCCATCAGCTCCGCCTTGGGCTCGTCGGCCTCGCGGATCACGCGGATCACCTCGTCGATATGCAGCCAGACAATCGCGCGGCCTTCGAGGATGTGGATGCGTCGATCCACTTCGCCCAGGCGATGCCGCGTGCGGCGCTCAACCGTGACGTAGCGGAAGTCGATCCATTCCTGCAGCAGGGCGATCAGGCCCTTCTGGCCCGGCCGACCGTCACGGCCGACGACGGTGAAGTTCATCGACACGCCCGCTTCGAGCGAGGTGTGGGTGAGCAGCACGCGCATGAACTCGTCCGCATCCTGGGTGCGGCTCTTGGGTTCGAAAACCAGGCGCACGGCCTCCTTGTCGGAGGACTCATCGCGCGCCGTATCCAGCATGCCCAGCACCAGGGCCTTGTTGGCCTTCTCGTCGGCGGAGATTTCCTTCTTGCCGGTCTTAGGCTGCGGATTGGTGACGGCCTCGATCTCGGACAGCACCTTGGCTGCCGACACGCCATGCGGCAGTTCATACACGATCACCCGCCAGGCGCCGCGGGCCAGCGGCTCGACACGCCAACGGGCGCGCATGCGCAGGCTGCCGCGGCCACCCGTGTAGGCATCGCGGATCGCACTGGACGGCGAGATGATCTGGCCGCCGCCGGGGAAGTCGGGGCCGGGCAGGACTTCCAGGATCTCTTCCAGCGTCGCCTTGGGCTTCTTGATCAGGAGCTGCGTGGCGGCCGCGACTTCGCGCAGATTGTGCGGCGGACACTCGGTCGCCATCCCCACGGCGATGCCGGAGGCGCCGTTGAGCAGCAGCACCGGCAGCCGCGCAGGCATCAGGCGCGGCTCCTGCCAGCCGCCGTCGTAGTTGGGACCGAAGTCCACCGTGCCGCGGTCGATCTCGCCGAGCAGCAGTTCGGCGATCGGGGTCAGGCGCATTTCGGTGTAGCGCATCGCCGCCGCGCCATCACCGTCGCGCGAACCGAAGTTGCCCTGGCCGTCGATCAGCGGATAGCGCAGAGTGAAGTCCTGCGCCAGGCGCACCGCCGCGTCGTACACCGAGCTGTCGCCGTGCGGATGCAGCTTGCCGATCACATCGCCCACCACGCGGGCGCTCTTCACCGGTTTGGCGCCGGCCGCCAGGCGCATCTCGTGCATGGCGTAGAGGATGCGGCGCTGCACCGGCTTGAGCCCGTCTTCCACCTGCGGCAGCGCGCGGCCGCGCACTACGCTCATCGCGTAGGCGAGGTAGGCGCGCTCGGCGAAGGCGGCGATCGGCAGATGGTCGTCCGGCAGCTCCTGCAGCGAAGGCGGCGCGGGCGGGGCCGGCGGCTCGGCAGGGGCTTGCGGCGGCGGGGGCGCCTCGTCTTCGGGGAACAGATCGAGATCGTTGCTGGTGTCGTCTTGCTGCATGGGGCGATCAGTGAGTCTGCCGCGGAGGCGGCGTGAGGACGCGGATTATCGCAGGCTTGGGCGGCATGCCGAACCTCAGAGTAGATCGCGCAACGTCAGGCTGACACTGAGCGGGGCGCCGGCTCGCAGCAGGTCCAACGACAGCGAGGTGCCGGGGGTGTCGTGCAGGCGCGCCCAGAATTCGTCGCGCGTGATGGCGGCAACCGGCCGCCCGTTGAGCGCGATCATGCGATCGCCTGCCGCAACGCCCGCCTCGTGTGCCGGACTGGGGGCTTGCACGGCGGTTACCTCGCAGGCGCGCGCGGGCTCGGCGCAATCCAGCACCAGGCCGCTGCGCGGTCCGGTGAAAACCTGCGCGAAGTCGGCGTTCGGACGCAGGCCCAGCAGCCCGGCACGATAGTCGAGCTCAAGGTCGAAGCGCGCCGCCAGCGCTGCGCCCAGCGTCCCGATCACCGGCTCGCCTTCGAACCACAGATCCTGCGCGAAGGTGCCGGAGGTCATGCTGGAGAGCGCGCCCACCGCGCCCCGGAGTTCGTGCTGACCGATGCGCGCGCTGCGCAGCCGCACCAGCTCGCCCCGCACTGTGCCGCCGACGCTCTGCCCGATCGGCGTCGCGATGCGTGGCCAGTAACGCGCGCGCAGGCCGGCCCGCGCCACATGCGGAGCGTGCAGGACCACCGCCGCTTCGCTGGCAAGCCCCGTGTCGAGGATGAACCATCCGCGTTCGCCATCCACTTCGGCTCGCACAAGAGGCTTGCCGCCCAACAGGCGCAGCGGCACGTTGCCGGCGATGTCGACGCAGGCGGACGACACCGCGCGCATGCGGCTGCCCGGGTAGTCGATGTGCACACGTTGCGCCGCAAAGAAGGGCGTACCCAGGATGCCCTCGCCGCCCAGGCCAGCCGGCAGGGCAAACACGTAGGCGAGCCCGCTCTGTGGTAGCCCGGCCGCGCGCCAGGGCGGCGGGGACCATGGCCAGGCTTGTGCCACGCCGTCGCCCCCGCCGGTGAGGGGTACGGGCGCGGCGTCCGCCTGCCAGCCCGCGCGCGTGGCCACGGGAGCGTCGAACACGCTGCCGTCGGCACCGGTGTCGAGCAGCATCTGCACGGGCTCGCCCGCCAACACGGCAGGCGCGAAGAGGTGCTGGCCTTCGCGCCGCAGCGGCACCCAGGCTTGCTCGTCCTGGCAGCTGGAAGGCGTGGGCGGCATGGCCGTCCCGTCGCCCCCGCCGCCGCAAGCGGCCAGGCAGGCAAGAGCCAGGCCGGCACACGGCAAGCCGCAGGTGTTCAGCGCGCGGAGCACGGGTAGGCCCGCAGGAACTGCGCAAGCACGATGGGCGTGGCCTCCGTCTCCGGCCAGCGCTTGGCATCGGGTTCGGCGGCGCGCAGCCAGGTGGCGATCTGGGCGCCGTCCATCTTTCCCTTCCCGGAGGCCGGCGGACAGAGAAGGGCCGCGTCGCCACGCTTCTGTACCGTGCTGCTGGCCGCCAGCGCCGACTCGACCACGCCGGACACATAGAGCACCAGACGCTCGTTGGCCGCCGCGTCGCTGCTCGCGGACTCCAGCCAAGCCATGACCTGCGCGACGCTGATGCGGCCGCTCGGCGTCCTTCCGGCGGCCAGGCCTGCGGGGGTGACGAGCAGGCTGGCGAGCAGGAGCCCGCAGGAAATCGAAGCGCGATGCGACATGGCAGAACCTCCGGGATTGAAGTGGCACGCATTCAAAACCCCGAAGGTAATTTCTGTCAAACAATAATTTCTTGCTGTTTTGTTTTCACACGGTGATACTGCACCCATCCTTTCACCGTGGAGCCGCCATGCCTGCCACCTCCTTGCCCGCCGTACGCCGGATCAGCCGCCTGCTCGGCCCCATCGTCTTTGCGGTGGCCGTGGCATGGCCGCTCTTCGTGCTCGGCTGGGTCATGCTCGCACCGGTCACGGACCTGATCTCGCATGTGGGCATCCGCGCCAACGAGGCACAGGCCGCCGGCATCACGCTCTGGCAACGGGCCCTCTGCGCGGCGACCGGCCTTGTGCCCACGCTGGCCTATTCCGGCGCCCTGCTGGCACTTCACGGATGCCTGCGCGGCTTCGCGGCGGGCGAATATTTCGGGCAGCGGGCCGTGGGCGGACTGCAGCGCTTCGCCGGCCGCAGCTTCGGTGCCGGTCTCGTGGCGCTCATCGTCCAGCCCGTCTGCTCCGTGGTGCTGAGCTGGCATTTCGGCCCCGGCCAGCGCCAACTTGCAGTCGGCCTGAGTTCCGAGCAGATCGGCATGCTGCTGCTGGCGGGCGTGGTGTGGGCGATCGCCGGCGTGATGGCCGAGGCGCGCCGCCTCGCCGACGAGAACGCGCAGTTCGTCTGATGCCCATCGTCATCAAGCTCGACGTGATGCTGGCCGAACGCAAGGTGCGCTCGAAGGAACTGGCGGAGTACATCGGCATCACCGAAGCCAACCTTTCGCTCCTCAAGCAGGGCAAGGTCAAGGGCGTGCGCTTCGACACCCTGGAACGGATCTGCGAATACCTGGATTGCCAGCCCGGCGACATCCTCCGCTTCGTGCCGGACGAGGCGGCTGAGGGGTAAGGAAGAGCCGACTAGTCTCCGAATACCGCGCCTGCGCGGATTGCCTCACGCACCGGCGCACGCGGTAGCTTGAGGCATGACGATGTCTTGTATGACATTCACGACTCTTTTGACCGGGAGTCTTCGATGCGTCGTCGTGCGTTTCTGGGTCTGGGCGTGATCGTGCCCGTGCTGGCGGCCTGCGGCGGCGGCAGTGACGCGAAGAACTCCGCGGCAACAAAGGGCTTCGCGCTCTGGCCGAGCGAGGGCCGCTTCACCCTCGACGGCAGGCCCTTCCAGATGCGCAGCGGCGAACTGCATCCGGCGCGCATCCCGCGCGAGTACTGGAGCCATCGGATCCGCATGGTCAAGGCGATGGGCCTGAACACGGTCGCGCTCTACGTGATGTGGAACCACCATGAGCGCGAGGAAGGCCAGCTGGACTTCACCCGCGCCGACTGCGACATCCCCGCCTTCGTCCGCCTCTGCCAGGAAGAGGGCATGTATGTGCTGCTGCGGCCCGGCCCTTATGTGTGCGCCGAATGGGACTTGGGCGGCCTGCCGCCCTACCTGCTCAAGGACTATCCGGATCACGAAGCCCTGCGCCGCAACGCGAGCGTGAGTCCGCACTACTTCGCCGCCTGCCGTCGCTATATCGACACGCTGGCGCCGCTGGTCGCGCCCCTGATGCTCGACAACGGCGGGCCGATCCTGATGATCCAGGTCGAGAACGAATTCGCGTCATGGGATGACGGCCCCGATCCCCGCTACCTCGCCGACCTCGAAGCCGCGTGGCGCGCCAACGGAATCAGCGGCCCCTTCTGCTACGAGGACGGCCTGGGCCAGGCCGCTGGCGCCCACGGCAATCCCTTCCCCAGCGGCTCGGCCTTCGGCATCAGTGCGGGCGACGCCGACGCCATCTCCTACGCGCGTTCCCACTTCCCGAATGTCGTGCCCTATGCAGGTGAGATCTGGGTCGGCTGGTTCACCCACTGGGGCGACGCGGCCATGGCACTTCCGCCTGACCATTCGGGACGCCTCGCGGCGCTGATGGCAAACGAAATGTCGTTCAACCTCTATGTGGTCCACGGAGGCACGAGCTTCGGGCTTGCCGCCGGGGCCAATGCCGGTGACTCGGGCGCCGACTATGAGCCCGATGTGACGAGCTACGACTATGCCGCGCCGGTCAGCGAAGACGGTCTGCCGACGCCCTCGTACAACGCCTACCGCAAGCTGATCGGCGATCGACTGGGCGGCGTCGACAAGCTGCCTGCGGTTCCGGATGCACCGCCCCGTCTCGACATCGCCAGCCTCCCGGCGATCACCACGGTCCATCACGCCAGCCTGCATCGATTGGCCCTGGGCGGGGCCGCGCAAGGCGCACCACGCACCATGGAGTCGCTCGGCCAGGCACAAGGCCTCGTGCGCTACCGCACGCGCCTTTCTGGCGATCCGCGCGGTGGCCGGTTGCAGCTCGGCAAGGTTCACGACTATGCGCTGGTCCTGATCGACGGACAGTACATCGGCGCACTCAGCCGCAGCATGGTGCCATCCGCCTTCGCGACGCAGTACGGCGTAGTGACCGGAGCGGATGCATTGCCGATTCCCGCTTCGCTGACCCTCGACACCTCGGCTGCCGATCACGAACTCGAAGTGCTGGTCGAGGCGATGGGGCATATCGGTTTCAACACCGGCATGAACAGCGATGCCAAGGGGCTGCTCGGCCCTTGCAGCTTTGTCGATGCTGCGGGCTCCACCATCGCGCTTGCAGACTGGCAAAGCGCCGGTCTTCCACTGGCGGACGACAGCTTCCAGGACCTCGCGCCCGATACCGTCCTGCCTCTACCTGCCGGTGGGCAACTCTTCACTGGCAGCTTCGCCCTCACGACAACCGGCGACGTCTACCTCGACATGCGCGACTGGGCCAAGGGCATGCTGTGGGTCAACGGCCATCTGCTCGGGCGCTACTGGAGCATCGGCCCGCAGTTCGCGCTCTTCTGCCCCGGTGTCTGGCTCAAGAGCGGGACCAACACCGTGCAGGTCCTGGATCTGCACCACGACAACGCCGAGAGCATTCGCTTCGCCGCCGGCCTGCGCGGCCACTGAGGCCAGGACCTGGCACCCGATGGCCTCACGCAGACAGAGGAAGAACCCCTACGGAAGGCGTCGCTTGCGCGACGCGGGCAAGCCGCAAGCGGCTGCGCCGCGCCCCTGGCTGCAGGGCCGCCCGGCCTATGTCCGCGTCCCGCTCCTGACGCTTCTCGCGGTCGCGCTGCTGGCGGTTGGCTTGGTCGCCCTGCCGGTAATCACCTTCATGGCGGGACGACTTGAGCCCTCCCGAAGCGTCACCCCGAAGGGCGAGCGCGCGCCGCCTCTAGTGATGGTAGCCGGCACGATCGCGATCGGCTTGATGGCGCTCGCATCCGGCAGCTCGCTCGTCGCACTCATACACAGCGGCGAGTTGTGCTGGCGACCCTCCCGCTACGCCGGGATGCAATGCCTGGCGCCCCTCGTGGCGCCCTTCAAGTTCGCTTTCGTCTTCGTGTTTCTCTGGACCGTCTTCTGGCTGAGCGCCGCGGCGATCCTCACGCTCTTTCGCCGATTCCTCGTCTCCGACACCACCCAACGCTAGCCCTGAGATATCGATTCCCTAGCGCTGTTCCGACTCAGCCTTCGCCGCCGCCGTCTCGATCGGCGCGTCCATCCAGTCGCCGCCCAGTGCGCGGTAGAGCTCCACCACGGCGGCGAGCAGGGCGCCCTGGGTGGAGAGCTGGTCGAGCTGCACCGAGAAGAGCGTGCGGTCGGCGTCGATCACTTCGAGGTAGCTGGTGTAGCCGTTTTCGTAGCGCAGCCGGGAGAGTTCCGCGTAGCGGGTGACGGCGTCCACGCGGCGTGTCTTCGCGGCGAGTTCCTCGATGCGTTTGCGCCGCTCGACCAGAGCGTCTTCGGTCTCGCGGAATGCGGCGAGCACGGCCCCCTGGTACTGCGCGATCGCGGCTTCGCGGTTGGCACGATTGATGTCGACGTTGGCGCCGATGCGCCCCGCCTCGAATACCGGTTGCACCAGACCCGCCGCGCCGCTCCACACCCGCGCGGGGGATTCGAGCAGCTGGCTCGCATCAGTGCTGGCAAAACCGAAGAGACCCGTGAGGCTGATGCGCGGGAAGTACTCCAGGCGTGCGGCGTCCACCCGTGCGTCGGCCGCCTTGAGCGAGGCTTCGGCGGCGCGGATGTCCGGGCGCCGCGCCAGCAGTTCGGACGGCAGGCCCGGTGGCACCTCGGGCGCGGCGAGCGCGGCCATGTCCTTGCCGCGCGGGATCGCGCCAGGTGGCCGGCCGAGCAGTAGCGAGAGCGCGTTCTCGGTCTGCGCGATGCTGCGCTCGATGTCGGGCACGGCGGCCCGTGCCTGTTCGTATTCGGACTGCGCCTGGGCCAGCTCGACCTCGGAGATGACGCCGCCTTCGAAGCGCAACTGGAAGAGATCCAGCGTCTGCTTGCGCAGCCTCACCGTGTCCTGCGTAATCAGGAGTTGCGCATCGAGGGCGCGCAGTTGCAGATAGGCCTGCGCGACGCTGGCCGCGAGACTGAGGTAGATACCGCGCTGGCTCTCCTGCTGGGCGAGCAGATCGGCACGGGCTGCATCGGTGGTGCGTGCAAGGCGGCCCCAGAGGTCGATCTCCCAGTTGAGTTCCAGCCCGACGCTGTAGAGGTTGGCGGTGCGACTGCCGTAGTCGCCGCCCTTGCCGCGACCGGCCGAGGCTGCGATGTCGGCCTGGGGCCAGCGATCGGCGCCGGTCACGGTCACCTGCGCCCGGTAGGCCTGGACCCGTGCCGCCGCCACCCGCAGGTCGGGGTTGCCGAGCCAGGCGGCCTGCACCAGTTCATCCAGCACCGGATCGCCGAACTGCTGCCAGAAACCCTGCGTGAAGACTTCGGGCGGCGGGCTGCCGGGCGCGTCGGCACGCCAGGCGCCCGGTTCGGGCGCCACCGGCTTGGTGTCGCTGTGGATCACCGCGCACCCCGCCAACAAGGCCAGTGCGCAGAGCAGGGCGACCTTAGGCATGGTGTCCCTCCTCCTTCGCCTCGGGCGCCGGCTTCCTGGCGAAGCGGGCCGAGAGCGATTCGATGAGCACGAAGAACAGCGGGACGAAGAACAATGCCAGCGAGGTCGCGGCCACCATGCCGCCGATCAGGCCGGTGCCGATCGAGTGGCGCGAATTCGCGCCAGCCCCGGTGGCGATCGCGAGCGGCACCGCACCCATGATGAAGGCCATCGAGGTCATCACGATCGGCCTCAGCCGCAATCGCGCCGCCTCCACTGCAGCTTCGCGTATCGGCAGGCCTTCGCCGTGTTTCATCACCGCGAACTCGACGATCAGGATCGCGTTCTTCGCGGCGAGCCCTATGAGCGTGACCATGCCGACCTGGAAGTAGATGTCGTTCTCCAGTCCGCGCAGCCAGATCGCCACCAGGGCGCCGAAGATGCCGAAGGGCACGGCGGTGATCACCGAGAAGGGGAGGCCCCAGGCTTCGTACTGCGCGGCGAGGATCAGGAAGACCATGATGATCCCGAAGGCGAAGACCACCACCGTGGTGCTTCCCGCCTGCTTCTCCTCGAAGGCCTGGCCAGACCAGCCGAAGTCGAAGCCTTCAGGCAGGACCTTGGCAGCCACCTCTTCCATCGCGGCGATCGCCTGGCCGGAGCTGTAGCCATCGGCTGCGTTGCCGGTGACCTTGGAGGCGGGGAAGCCGTTGAAGCGGCTCACCAGTTCGGCGCCGGTGGTGAACTCCGAGCGGGTCACGGCCGAGAGCGGCACCATCTTGCCGTCGCGCTGGCGCACGTAGATGCGCTGCAGGTCCTCGGGCGAGCGGCGGTAGCGCGGCTCGGCCTGCAGGATCACCTGGAAGACGCGCGAATAGTTGTTGTACTGGCTCACGTAGAGCGAGCCGAAAAGCGTCTGCATCGCGGCGTAGATGTCCTGCACCGGGACCCCCAGCGTCTCGGCACGATCGCGGTCCACCGTGACCTTGAGCTGGCGCGATGCGGCGTTGACCAGGGTCGTCATGTCGGTGAGCTCCGGCCGCTTCTTCGACTCCGCCACAAAGGCTTTGGTCACCCTGTCGACTTCGGCGTAGTCGGCGTTGCCCTTGCTCTGGATCCAGAATTCGAAACCGCCCGCGCTGCCCAGTCCGGGGATAGGCGGTGGCAGCAGCGGGATCACCACGCCGTCATGAACCGAGGCCGAGGCCTTGCGGATCGCCGCGGCGGCGGCGAAGGTCGAGGCGGCGGCACCACCGCCGCGCTCCTCGAAGCCCTTCATCTCCGCGAAGATCGTCCCGGCGCTCGCCTTGTACTGGCCGTCGATCATGCTGTAGCCGGGCAGGCTGGAGACGTTCTTGACCGAGGGCATCTTCTGCAGGGTGGTGGCCACTTCGTCCCCGACTTCGGCGCTGCGGTCCAGGCTCGCCGCGTCCGGCAGGATCGCCGCCGCGAGCAGGTAGCCCTGGTCCTCCGGCGGCACGAAGCTGGTGGGGATGTGTTTGAAGAGCCCGAGCAGGATCGCGATCATGCCGGCGAAACAGAGCAGCGCGATCAGGGACCGCTTCACCACCATGGACACGCCCGAGGCGTAGCCATTCGTCATACGCTCGAAGGCGCGGTTGAACCAGCGGAAGAAGCGGTTCGGCTCGCCGTGATGCGGCTTGAGCATGATCGCCGCCAGCGCGGGCGTGAGCGTGAGCGCGACGAAGCCGGAGAGCGCCACCGAGATGACGATGGTGATCGCGAACTGCTTGTACAGAAGGCCCGTGGTGCCGCTGATGAAGGCCACCGGGATGAACACCGCGGAGAGCACCAGCACGATCGCGATCACCGGACCGGTGACTTCGTCCATCGCCTTGAAGGCCGCGTCACGCGGCGAGAGCTTGAACTCGGTCATGTTGCGTTCGACGTTCTCGATCACCACGATCGCGTCGTCCACCACGATGCCGATCGCCAGCACCAGGCCGAAGAGCGTGAGCATGTTGATCGAGAAGCCCATCGCCGTCATGCCGATGAAGGTGCCCACCAGCGAGACCAGCACCGCGATCGTCGGGATCACCGTGGCGCGGAAGTTCTGCAGGAAGAGATAGACCACCAGCACCACCAACACCACCGCCTCGAAGAGCGTGTGCACCACCTCGTTGATCGAATCGCGTACGAAGGTCGTGGTGTCGAGCGAGACGAGATAGTCCAGGCCTTCGGGGAAGGACTTCTTCATCTGCGCCATGGTGGCGCGCACCTGCTTGGATACATCCAGCGCATTGGAGCCGGCCTGCTGGTAGACGGCGATCAGGGTCGCGGTCTTGCCGTTCATCTTGCCGCGGATGAGGTAATCCTTCTGCCCCACCTCGGCATGTCCGACGTCACCCAGGCGCACGATTGCCGCACCGGTCGAATCGGTGCGCAGGATGATCTTCTCGAACTCCTTGGGCTCGGTGAAGCGGCCACCCGCCACCACAGGGAAGGTCATCTCCACCGGCCGGTCCGTCGGTGGCGAGCCGATGCGGCCGATACCGAACTGCTGGTTCTGCGCCGACACCGCGCTCTGGATGTCGGAGGGCGTGATCCCCAGCGAGGCCATGCGATCCGGCTGCAGCCAGATCCGCATCGCCAGATCCGGCGTCCCCATGATCGAGGCCTGGTTCGCGCCGGGAATGCGCTTGAGCGCATCGAGCACATACACGTTGGCGTAGTTGCCGATGTAGGTCTCGTCGAAGCGGTCGTCCGGCGAGTAGATGCCGATGAGCATCAGGAAGCTGTTGGAGCGCTTCTGGATGTTGATGCCGTTCTTGGTCACCACGTCGGGCATCTGCGCCTGCGCCAGGCTCACCCGGTTCTGCACCTGTACCTGCGCAATGTCGGGATCGGTGCCGACCTTGAAATACACCGTGAGCGAGTACTGGCCCGTGGCGGAACTGGTCGACTGCATGTAGATCATGTTGTCGACACCGTTGATCTGCGCCTCGATCGGGGCGGCCACCGACTCGGAGATTGTCTTGGCGTCGGCGCCCGGATAGGCGGTGCTCACGGTGATCTGCACCGGCGTGATATCCGGGTACTGCGCGATCGGCAGGCTGAGCATCGCGACCGCACCGGCGATCACGATGATGATCGAGAGCACGGCCGCGAAGATCGGCCGGCGTATGCAGAAGTGGGAGATCATCGGACGCTCCTACTTCGCAGGAACGGACTGGCCGGCGAGGCCGCGGATCGCATCCTGGTCCGGCTTGCCCGGGTCTTGCGTCACCGGTATCGGCTTGTCCACCTCGATTTTGGGCGGCTCCAGCTGCTTGACGACCTTGACCGGCATGTCCGGCTGCAGACGCATACCGCCTTCCACGACGAGCAGGTCGCCAGCCTTGAGGCCCTTGCCTACAAGCCAGTAGTCGCCCGACATGCCATCCAGGCTCACCATGCGCAGCTGCGCCTTGTTGCCCTGGCCGACGACGAAGACCACATTGCCCTTGGCCGTCTGCAGCACCGCGCGCTGCGGCACCAGCACACCGCCCGGCCGCACGGCTCCCATGATGCGCAGCCGGACGAACTGGCCCGGGCGCAGCAGGCCGCTCTTGTTGGGCAGCTCGGCGCGAGCGAGGAAAGTCCCGGTGTCCTGGCTGAAGGAGGCGTCCGCGAAGGTCAGATGGCCGCGCTCGGAGAACACACTGCCGTCGGCGAGCACGACCTCGACCTCCATCTTTTCCTGCGGTGGCAGCCGCAGCTGGCCTTGCTTCACATCGCTGTTGAAGCCCAGGACCTGATTCTCCGAGACGCTGAAATTGACGCGCATCGGCGAGAGCGCGGCGACATAGGTGAGCAGGTTGTTGGTGGCATCGACATAGGTGCCCTCGGCCACCTTCGCGAAGCTGGAGATACCGGTGACCGGCGAGCTGATCCGGGTATAGGACAGGTTGAGCTCGGCTTGGGTGACCGAGGCCTTGGCGGCTTCCACCGAGGCGGCGCTGCTGCGCTCCTGCCCGATCGCGTCGTCCCGGTCCTTGAGGCTGACGGCATTCTTCGCGGCCAGCGGTTCGATCCGCTTGAGGTTGGCGAGCGCGGTCTCGTGGGCCGCGACACGTTGCGCCATTTCCGCCTTGGCCGCCTGCAGCTGCGCCTCCAGCGGCTTGCGATCGAGCAGGAATAGTTCGTCGCCCGCCTTGACCAAAGCGCCCTCGCGATACAGGCGTCGATCGAGGTAGCCACTCACGCGGGCGCGGATCTCGACCTGGCGCGAACTCTCGGTCTGGCCCACGAACTCCGGCACGATGGGCACGTCCTGCGCGCTGACCGGCTGGACGGTGACTTCGGGTGGCGCAGCCTGTGGCGCGGCGGGCGCCTCGGTCTTGCTACAGCTTGCGGATACCAGCGCAATCAACACCGCGACCAGGCGCGGAAGCCATGCTCGGACCATCTTGACCCTTTCCGCCCAGCCTTCGATTAAAGGAGGACATTAAGACTCGATGAAACGACGCTTGCTGTTGCGTACTACTCGACGAAGAATGCAGGACCTAGGCGAAAACGCTTGTAGGACTGCATTACCTTTCACTACGATCTGCGCCGCGACTTTGCGCTGAAAGGCCCCCCGATGTCCGCAGCAAAGCTATCACGCAGCCATCTCCTGGTTGCGCTCCTCTTAGTGCTTGGCGCAACACCATTTGCCGCTCACGCAAGCATGTTGTCCCCCGAGATGGAGGACAAGGTGGCGAACTTCCTCTCCTGGTTCGTCCTGATCGTCTTGCCGCCTGCGGGCATCGCGCTCTTCTGGATGGTGCACATCCTTCCCGAGAAGGCGGCCGAAAAACGCCACCATCCGCAAAAGGAGGGCATCACCGTCCTCTGCCTGCTGTCTCTGGTCTTCGGTGGTCTGCTCTGGCCCTTCGCGTGGCTGTGGGCCTACACCAAGCCGATCGCCTACAAGGGCGCCTACGGCACCGACAAGCACGACGACTACTTCCACCACGAATCCGAACGGCTGCACGCTTCGCTCGATGACGCCACAGTCCGGGCTGACATGCGCCTCCTGCGTGATGAACTCGACACCATGGCTATCAAGCATCCGCTGACGCCCGAACTCGAAGCCGTGCGCGCCAGGCTCATCGCCTCGATCGCCGCCCAGGACCAGGCCACGGCCAGTGCATCCAAGGAAGGGGGGGACGCCTGATGGATGCCCTTCTCGTTGCGATCTACGCCTTCTTCGTCTGGCTGATCTATTTCAAGTTCAAGCTGCTGCCCTGGAACACGCCCAACAAGGTGGTGGTATTCACGATTCCGGTGGTTGCGCTCACCTGGCTGATCCTCACGCTCAACGCGGTGGCGCCGACCTCCTCCGACGCGCGGGTCATCAAGTACGTGGTTCAGATCTCGCCGAACGTGCGCGGCCGCGTCACCGAGGTGCCGGTCGATGGCAACCGGCCGGTCAAGAAGGGTGACGTGCTCTTCAAGATCGACCCGACGCCCTATCAGCTCCAGGTCAACCAGCTCAAGGCCCAGCTCACCACGGCCGAAGCCAACGCCAAGAACCTGAACGAACAACTGCGTTCAACCCGCGGCAAGACTGCGGCGATCAGCGCCCAACTGGCGCTTGCCCGCAAGCGTGTCACCCAGAACAAGGCCCTGGTCGCATCCGAAGCGGGTAACCGCTTCGACCTGGAACAAGCCGAGGCGAACGTCGCCCAGTTGGAAGCAGAACAGGCTGCCGCCCGCGCCGCGGAAGACCAGGTCAAGGAAAGTCTGGGTGCCGTGGTCGGCGGCGATCAGGCCGAGGTGGCCTCGATCAAGGCCCAGCTCGCCAGCGCCGAATACGATCTCTCGCAGACCACGGTGTATGCACCGGCGAACGGCTCTGTCATCAACAACCAGCTGCGCCCCGGCGCCTGGGTGACGCCGATGCCGATGGCCCCGGTAATGAGCTTCGTCGAGGACGAGTACCAGATCATCGCCCTTTACGGCCAGAACGAGCTCTACATGGTCAAGCCGGGTGACAAGGTGGAACTCGCCTTTGAAACCCTGCCGGGCGAAATCCTCAAGGGCACGGTGGAATCCATCGTGTGGGCGCAAGGCCAGGGACAGTTGCAACAGAACGGCCAGGTGCCGACCACCGGTTATGGCCCCACGCCGCCGGGACGTTTCGCGGTTAAGGTGGATCTTGTCGAGGAAAACGCCAACACCTTCCTGGCCGCGGGCGCGATCGGACAGTCGGCCATCTACACGGACTCCTTCAAGCCGATCCATCTGGTGCGCAAGGTCTTCCTGCGGGTGAGCAGCAAGCTCAACTACCTGATCGCAAAACTGCACTAAGGCATGGGCATGCGTTCGCCATCCATCCTGGTCCTCAGCCTCGTCCTCGGCGCGTGTGCGCTGCCGTCGCCGCCGGCGCGCGAGCAACTGCAGCACGACACCCTGCCCACGGTCACCCTGCCGGCGCAATGGCAATCGCCCGCGCTGGCCGGCGAGGTCAAGCAGAGCTGGCTCGCCCGCTTCGATGACCCGGCGCTCAATGCGCTGATCGAGGAAGCCCTCGCACATAACCTGGACCTGCCTGCGGCCGCTGCGCGGATCGAGCAGGCCGCCGCCGCCGTCAAGGCCGCCGGCGCGACCCTGCAACCCAACGTCGTGGCCTACGGCCGCGCAGGCGGCAAGATGTCCGACGGCTCCGGCCTCACAGGCTTCGGCCTCAATGTGAGTTGGGAGCTGGATCTCTGGGGCCGGGTGCGTGCCGGCCGCGAGGCAGCCCGTGCGCAGTACGCCTCCACCGAAGCCGACTACGCCTGGGCGCAGCAGTCGATCGCAGCTGCCGTGGCGCGGGCCTGGTTCCTCAACATCGAGACCCGTGCGCAACGCGAGTTGCTGCAAGACCTGATCCGCACGCAGCAGGCCCAGCTCGAACTCGCCCGCTCGCGCTCGCGCATCGGCAATGCCGACCTCACGCCGGTGGTGCAACTCGAATCCGCGCTGGCCAGCAGCCGCGACAGCGAACGCCAGCTCGCCCTCGCGCAGAACCAGGCCCAACGCGGACTCGAAGTCCTGCTCGGCCGCTATCCGAGCGGCACGATCGAGACGCCGGACAACTTCAAGCCCCTGCCGCCCGATCTTCCGGCCGGCCTGCCCGCCAGCCTGCTCGAACGCCGCCCCGATCTGCTCGCCGCAGAACGGCGCGTGGCCGCCGCCTTCTACCGCACCACCGAAGCCAAGGCCGCACGCTTGCCGAGCATCAAGCTCACCGCCGGTGTGAATTCGATCTCCTCTGATCTCTTCGTGCTCAAGGACCGCGACAACCCGGTGTGGAGCGCGGGCGCCGGACTGCTCGCCCCGATCTACATGGGCGGCGCGCTGGAAGCCCAGGTCGAAGCGCGCACCGCCGAGCAGAAGCAGGCCCTCGCGGCGTATGGCCAGGCAAGCCTGAAGGCGCTCTCTGAGGTCGAGGAAGCACTCGCCAGCAACATCGCGCTGCGCGAACGCGCCGACATCCTTGTGCAGCAGGAGACGGCAAGCAAGCGCCTGGTCTCCCTCGCCGAGAAGCGCCAGCAGATCGGCTCAGGTGACCACCGCAACGTGTTGAGCGAAGAGCTCAACCTGCTGGGCGTGCGCGCGAGCCTGCTGCGCATCCAGAGCGAGGCACGGGTGCAACGGGTGAACCTGCACCTGGCGCTGGGCGGCGATTTCGTGGTGCCTGCCGCGTCCGGCAACTGAAGGACAGCGTCGCCTGCCGGCTGGCGGAAGAACCGGCAGACCCGGCGCCGCGCGCCTCCGCATGAGGAGGTTCCGATGAGCAGCCCTTCCAGCACGCCGGCAGCCGGCGACACGCGCGGCCTGCGCCTCGACATCGTCGCCGGACTTACTGCCGCGGCGGTCGTGATTCCCAAGGCGATGGCCTACGCCACGGTAGCGGGTCTGCCGGTCGCCGTCGGGCTCTACACATCCCTCGTGCCGATGGTGATCTACGCGCTGCTTGGCAGCTCGCGCGTCCTCAACGTGAGCTCCACCACCACGCTGGCGATCCTCACCGGCACCCAGCTCGGGCTGGCCGTGCCCGACGGCGATCCCGCGGCGCTGCTCACGGCGGGCGCGACGCTCGCCGTGCTGGTCGGCGTGGTCCTGCTGCTCGCCTCCGTGCTGCGCCTGGGCTTCGTTGCCAACTTCATTTCCGCGCCGGTGCTCACAGGCTTCAAGGCAGGCATCGGCCTGGTGATCGTGCTCGACCAGGTTCCGAAGCTGCTGGGCATCCATATCGAGAAACACGGCTTCGCGCAGGACATCCTGAGCGTGCTGCAGCATCTGCCCGAAACCTCGCTGCCGACGCTCGTGGTCGCCGCGGCAACGCTGGCGGTGCTGATCGGCATGGAGCGCCTGCTGCCGCATTCTCCCGCGCCGCTCGTCGCCGTCGGTGGCGGGATCGCGGCCTGCTGGCTGCTCGACCTGCCGGCCCACGGCATCACGGTGGTCGGCCATATCCCGCAGGGCTTGCCCGCGTTCGTGTTGCCCGATGTGCATCTGGTGACACAGCTGTTACCTGGCGCGCTGGGCATTGGTCTCATGAGTTTCACGGAAACGATCGCCGCGGGCCGTGCCTTCGCCGATCGCGAAGATCCACCCGTGCGTCCCAACCGCGAACTGGTGGCGGTGGGCGTCGCCAACATCGGCGCCGGGTTTCTCGGTGCGATGTGCGCCGGTGGCGGCACCTCCCAGACGGCCGTCGTCCGCGCCGCAGGCGGCCGCAGCCAGAAGGCTTCTCTGGTCAATGCCGGCGCGGCGCTCGCGACCATGCTGGTTCTCGCACCGCTATTGGGGCGCCTGCCCAATGCCGTGCTGGCGGCGGTGGTGATCGTGTATTCGGTGGGCCTGATCCAGCCCAAGGAATTCCGCGCGATCCGTGCGGTGCGACGGATGGAATTCCGCTGGGCCTGCATCGCCGCGCTGGGCGTGCTGCTCTTCGGCACCCTGCAGGGCATCGTGGTGGCGATCGTCGTGTCGCTGGTCGCGCTGGCCGCGCAGACGGCAAACCCGGACGTCTACGTGATCGGCCGCAAGCGGGGTGCCGACGTGCTGCGTCCGCGTTCGGACGAGCATCCCGACGACGAGAGCTTTCCCGGCCTGCTGATCCTGCGACCTGCCGGGCGGGTGTTCTTCATGAACGCGCAGAACGTCGCGGACCGCATGCGCGAGCAGGTCGCGCGCGAGACGCCGCGGGTCGTCGTGCTCGACATGAGCCGTGTGCCGGACATCGAGTACACCGCGCTACAGATGCTGCGCGACGCGGACCGTTTCCTCGCCGGGCAAGGCTGCGAGCTATGGCTGGCTGGGCTCAACCCGGGGGTACTGGAAGCGGTGCGGCAGGCGGGTTTCGATGCGCATTTCGGCCAGCGCCGAATGCTCTTCAATGCCCGCGCAGCCATCGCCCGCTACCAGGAGATGGCAACGGGCGAGGCGACTTCAAACTGGTCTGCTCAGTAGGCTTCGGCGACGTACTTGAAGTCGTGCTTGGGCTTGCTGCGCTTGATCTTGCGCTTGGGTAGCTTGACCTTGTCCACCGGCAGGTCCTTGTAGGGGATCTGCGAGAGAAGGTGGCGGATGATGTTCAGGCGCACCCGCTTCTTGTCCTCCGAACGCGCCACGAACCAGGGCGCCCACGGCGTGTCGGTGGCCGCGAACATGTCGTCGCGGGCGTCGGTGTAGTCGTCCCAGCGGTCGAAGGACTTCACGTCCATTGGCGAGAGCTTCCAGATCTTGCGGCCGTCATTGATGCGGCCGAGCAGGCGACGCTCCTGTTCCTCCGGGCTGACCTCCAGCCAGTACTTGAGCAGGATCACGCCGGAATCGACCATGGCCTTCTCGACCATCGGCACCGCATCCAGGAATTTCTGCACCTGCTCCATCGAGCAGAAGCCCATCACGCGCTCGACGCCGGCGCGGTTGTACCAGCTGCGATCGAAGATCACGATCTCGCCGGCCGCGGGCAGGTGGCCGACATAACGCTGGAGGTACATCTGGCTTTTCTCGCGCTCGGTCGGTGCGGGCAGCGCCACGACGCGAAACACGCGCGGGCTTACGCGCTCGGTGATCGCCTTGATCGTGCCACCCTTGCCCGCGCCGTCGCGCCCTTCGAACACCACGCAGACCTTCAGGCCCTTGGCCTGCACCCAGCGCTGCAGCTTCACCAGCTCGACATGAAGCTCCTTCAGGGCCTTGTCGTAGGCCTTGTTGTCCATGCGCTTCTGCTCGCCCGCCTCGCCGCCGGACTTCTTGCCGGAGCCCCGTTCGCCTTCCTTCGCCGCATGCAACACGTCTGCCTCTCTTTCGTTGTGTGTCGGCGCGCGTGCGCCGATGTCATGGTGGTGATGCAAGAACGTGGGACCGCGTGTCATCGCGCCGTCACATACCTTGCAGCCTAGCCCAGAGCGCGCACCACGTGTGTGTGAAGCTGCACTTGGCGACGACCGGCCGCAGGGCTCAGCGGAAGTAGGCCGAGGGGCTCACGCCGAACTGGCGCTTGAACATCGTGGCAAAGGCGCCCGGGCTGCTGTAGCCCAGGTCCAGCGCCACGTCGATGATGCGGCCGCCCGCGGCGAGGCGCTGCAGGGCGATCAGCAGCCGCGCCTGCTGGCGCCACTGACCAAAGCGCATGCCGGTCTCGCGGGCGAAGCGGCGCTGCAGGGTGCGCGCATCCATGTCCGCGAGCGCGGCCCACTCCTGCACCGAGCGCGTGTCGTCGGGCTTCTCCAGCAGGGCGTCGCAGACCTTGAGCAGGCGCCTGTCCTCGGGGCGCGGCAGATGCAGCGGCAGTGTCTGGGAGGTCTTGATCTCGTCGAGCAGGAGACGCATCAGGCGGCCGTCGCGCGAGTCGGCCCTGTAAGGCAGGCTCACCTCGATCGCGCCCAGGATCAGCTCGCGCATCAGCGGCGAGACGACCAGCACCGCGCAGTCCTGCGGCAGATCGTCCGCCGCATCCGGCCGCACGAAGGCCGTGCGCATCCGCACCGGCCCCACCATGCGCACGCTGTGCGACACCCCTGCGGGCATCCACAGGCCGCGAGTGGGCGGCACCACCCATTGGCCCTGGTCGGTACTGACCACCATCACGCCGTGTTCCGCATGCAGCAGCTGGGCATGCGGATGGTGGTGGGGCGAGGTGTTTTCGCCCGCGGCGTAGTCCACCGCCATGGCGGTGACGGGCATCTCGCTGCGATCGAACTGGGCGACCTGAGGGTGGTGGACACGGGGCATGGTCGTGGACGGCAGAGGTACGGATGTCCGTTTCGCGAAATATGTGGCCGCATTTTCGCAGGACGGGCCAAGGTGCCGCCAGTAGGATCGACCACTCCTCCCCCAACCCTCGAGGAAAAGAGAGATCCATGAATACAGCCACCGCACAGGCGCCAGCGAGCGCCGCGGACACGACGCGTTTCCGCGTCCTCGGCGCGATCAGCTTCGCGCACTTCCTCAACGACATGATCCAGTCGCTGATCCTGTCGATCTATCCGCTGCTCAAGGGCAGCTTCTCGCTGAACTTCACCCAGATCGGCCTGATCACCCTGACCTACCAGGTCACCGCCTCGCTGCTGCAGCCGATGGTGGGCGCGTACACCGACAAGCATCCGAAGTCCTGGTCGCTCGCCCTGGGCATGAGCTTCACCCTGGTGGGCCTGCTGGTGCTGGCCTTCGCGCCGAACTTCGGCGTGCTGCTGGTAGCCTCGGCCCTGGTCGGCACCGGCTCTTCGATCTTCCATCCGGAATCCTCGCGGGTGGCGCGCATGGCCTCGGGCGGTCGTCACGGCCTGGCGCAGTCGATCTTCCAGGTCGGCGGCAACGCCGGTAGCGCGATGGGTCCGCTGCTCGCAGCCTGGATCGTGATGCCGCACGGCCAGCACAGCATCGCGGGCTTCTCGCTCGCCGCCCTGCTCGCGATCGGCGTGCTGTGGCAGATCGGCCGCTGGTATCGCGCGGAGCTGCAGCACCATGTGCGCAAGGCGCGCGCGCAGGCCACCGCGTCGCCGCTGCCGCGGCGCACCGTCGCGATCTCGATGGGCGTGCTGATGCTGCTGATCTTCTCCAAGTACTTCTATCTCGCCAGCCTGCAGAGCTACTACACCTTCTACCTGATCGAGAAGTTCCATCTTTCCGTGCAGGCAGCGCAGCTGCATCTCTTTGCCTTCCTGTTCGCGGTGGCGGCCGGCACGGTGCTGGGCGGACCGATCGGCGACCGCATCGGGCGCAAGCGGGTGATCTGGTTCTCCATCCTCGGTGCCGCGCCCTTCACCCTGGCCCTGCCGCACGCGAGCCTGATGTGGACCGGCGTGCTCAGCTTCGTGATCGGCTTCATCCTGGCCTCCGCCTTCTCCGCGATCCTGGTGTTCGCGCAGGAGCTGATACCCGGCAAGGTGGGCATGGTCTCCGGCCTCTTCTTCGGCTTTGCCTTCGGCATGGGCGGCCTGGGCGCCGCGGTGCTGGGCAAGGTGGCGGACGCGCAAGGCGTGGCCTTCGTCTATGACATCTGCGCATACCTTCCGCTGATCGGCCTGCTCACCGTGTTCCTGCCCGATCTGCGACGCGAACGCTGAGCGGAGTTGACCTGCCGGGTGCCGGCCCGCGCAGCTCATGGTCTAGGCTGAAGCTTCCCTCCACTCCTTCGGCCTGGACCATGATCGATCACACCGGCATTTCCGTTTCCGATATCGCGGCGAGTCGCGACTTCTACGAGAAGACGCTCGCCGCGCTGGGCTACGGCGTCCTGCGCGACTTCGGCACCGCAGTGGGCCTGGGCATCGCGCCCGGCGTGGATGTGAACGCCGACCCCGGCGGCGACTTCTGGATACACGAAGGCGTGGTGATGACGCCGCGGGTGCACCTGGCCTTCACGGCAGAATCGCGCGCGGCGGTCGACGCTTTCTACGCTGCGGCGCTGGCGGCCGGCGGACGCGACAACGGCGCACCGGGTCTGCGCCCGCAGTATCACGCGCGCTACTACGCTGCTTTCGTGTTCGACCCCGACGGTTACAACATCGAGGCGGTCTGCCACCTCGCCTGAACGTCGGACTGAAGGCGGGCCCGGAGGCCGAACCAGGCGCACAGGCGCAGACCTGGAAGCGGGCTTGGGCGAAGCTGCGCCCGCTTGCGCGGTAACGGCGGCCGGCGATAATGCGGCACCTCTCCCCTGACGGGCGCCGCCATGGATCTCCTCGATTTTTCCTGGATCTCCGATCCCAATGCCTGGGTGGCGCTCGCCACGCTGACCGCGCTGGAGATCGTGCTCGGGATCGACAACATCATCTTCATCTCGATCCTGGTCGGACGCCTGCCCGAGGCGCAGCGCGACGTCGGCCGCCGGCTCGGTCTGATGCTGGCGATGGTGACGCGGATCGCGCTGCTCGCCTCGCTCGCCTGGATCATGCGCCTGACCTCGCCGCTGGTGACGATCGTGGACCAGGGGATTTCCGGGCGCGACCTGATCCTGATCGGCGGGGGTCTTTTCCTTTTGTGGAAGAGCGTGCATGAGATCCACGCCTCGCTCGAAGGCGCGGAGGAAACGGAGCACAGCACCCCGCGCAGGGTGAGCTTCGTCGGCGTGCTGGTGCAGATCGCGATCATCGACATCGTGTTCTCGCTCGACTCGGTGATCACTGCCGTCGGGCTCGCCAATCAGCTGGCCGTGATGGCGCTGGCGATCGTGATCGCGGTGGGCGTGATGATGGTGGCCGCCAAGCCGATCGGCGAATTCGTGGATCGGCATCCGACGGTGAAGATGCTGGCCCTGTCCTTCCTCGTCCTGGTCGGCGTGACGCTGATCGCGGAGGGCTTCGACACACATGTGCCCAAGGGCTACATCTACTTCGCCATGGCCTTCTCGATCGTGGTGGAGATGATCAACATCCGGATGCGCAAGCGCCTCGCGCAGCCGGTGCGCCTGCACCACGCGCAACCGCCAGGGGATTGATCGCCCGCTGCGTTCAACTCGCTTCGCGGGCAACGACGACCCGATTGCGGCCAGCCTCCTTGGCTGCATAAAGCGCCTTGTCGGCCTCGGCAAGCGTGTCGGCCACCTTGTCCTGCAGAAGCGCGACGCCAATGGACAGGGTGAGGCGCTCCAGCGGCGCGGGCGGATTCGCCTCGACTGCGGCCCTCAGCTTTTCCGCGACTTCGCGGCCGCCGGCGGCATCGGTCTCCGGCAGCAGGACCAGGAATTCCTCGCCGCCGAAACGGGCGACCAGATCGATGCTGCGGGTGCCTTGCATCATGATGGTTGCGACATGGCGCAGGGCGAGATCGCCCACGGCATGGCCGTGCACATCATTCACCTTCTTGAAGAAGTCGATGTCTCCCAGGAGGACCGTCGCACCGCGACTACCGCGACCGTAGCGCTCGGCCTCGGTCGCGAGCGCTTCGTCCGCTGCACGGCGATTGCACGCGCCCGTCAGCGCGTCGCGACGCGCCAGCCTGTCGAGCTCGGCGTTGGCACGCTCGAGTTCCACGGTACGTTCCCTGACACGCGCCTCCAGGTTCTCGTTGGCACGCAGCAGGGCCTGGCCGCGTTCCTTGAGGCTGAGGGTCATCGCACGCAGGGCTTCGCTGAGCCGGTCGAGCTCGAGGCCGTGACCGGTGCGCGGGATCTCGACCTCCATGTCGCCATGCTGGATTGCGCGCGCCGCAGTGGCGATGGCGGTGAGCGGCCGCGCGAGATAGCCCGCGACCAACCAGGCGAGCACCGCGAAGCACAGCCCCGCGATGCTGCCTGCCAGCAGCGCCGTGTGGCGCGCCTGGGTGGCCACTTCCAGCGCATCGCTCAGCGGTTGGCGCACCACCACGGTCCACCCGAGATCGGTGCCCGGGCGATGCACCGGCACCGGCGCACGCGCGACCAGGTAGTCGCCGCCGACTGCCCAATGCACCTCACCCGGCCTGGCATTGGTCTGGCCCATGGCTACCTTGTGTTTGTTGTCCGTCGGGTAGAGGACATTGCCGCCGCGGTCGAGCACGAACAGCTCGATATGCTGCCGACTGGATTCCGGCGGCAGCATGCTGCTCGAAACTTCATGCGCCCAGTCCCAGCTCGCGTGCACACCCAGCACGCCGATGCGCGTGCCGGCGAGATCCCGGACGGGCGCCGAGTAGTCGACGAAGCGCAGCGGCTCGCCCGAAGGCGAGGGCGGCAGGAGCTTGGCCAGCAGTTTGGCCTCATGCACATCGCCCGCGCTGACGGTATCGAGGCCGGACTTGAACCAAGGCCGTTCCGAAACGTCGCGGCCGACCAGCATGTCGCCGGTCGCCACCCGCACCTTGCCCGTGTTGTCGGCGATCCCGATCCACTGGTAGTTGGGCCGCGTTTCCAGCATCCGTTGCAGCAGGCCGCCGACGTGCTGGTCCTCGAAGGCCCGCATGCGGAAACCCTCGTTCTCGGCGAGCAACTGGACCTCACGCAAGCGGTCGGAGAGGCCGTCGGCGAAGACGATCGCCGTGTTGCGCGCCATAGTGGCGACACGCTCGCCCTGATCCTGCAGAAGCCGCCGCGACAGCATGTCGCCCAGCACCGCAGACAAGACGAAGGCGGTGGTCGTCGCCAGCACTGCGAAGAGCAGGGTGGCGCGGAACCGGAAGGAGCTGAAGAAGGCGGGCAGGCGCATCGTCATCCACATCAGCGTTGACGAGCGGAATATCGGCCACGCAGCCGCCCGCCTTGAACCGGACGTCGGCCGCCACCGACAGCGCGGCCGTCGTGGCGCCTACGCGCCCGCAAGTCGCGGGCCGGCTCCGTCGCCCCGGCCCGCATCGTTAGTCTCCAGGCCATAAGACGCCATCCCGCGCGTCGAAGGAGACGATCATGGGCAAGTACTTCATTGCATGGCTGCTGGGTGTGCCGGCCATCGTGCTGGTCATCATCTACTTCTTCTTCGGTGGATGAGGGGCACGGCCAATGAGCACCAGCATCGGCCCCGAGGGCTCGCAGACGCACGACGTGCCGCCCATGCCGGCGCCCGGCAACGGCAACATCGATCCGGTGGATGGCGTGCCCCAACCCGACAAGGAGCCGCCCGAACCGCCGGAGCCCGACGTGCGCACGCCGCCGGCAGGGCCGGACGTGACGCATGAGCCGCCGGTGAAGCCGCCCTTCCGTCCCGAGATGGACCCTCCCGACGCGATCAAGTTGCCGGACCCGGAAAAGGAGCGCAAACCGGATCGGGGCGAGGGCGACCTGCCGGAACCGGAGACCCAGCGTCCGCCGCTGGCCTGAGCGCAGCGACGCTGCGGCCGCAGAAAGAAAAAAGCCGCGAGCAGCCCCTGCGGGCGCCTCGCGGCTTTTTTGCGTGGCGTCCGACGCCGTCGCGTCAGAGGTCCGCTTCGACCAGGTTGCCCTTGGCCTCCATCCAGGCGCGGCGGCTGGACGCTTCGCCCTTGCCCATCAGCAGATCGAAGAGTTCGCGGGTGGCCACGAGCGCTTCGCTTTCCACGCTCACCGGCAGCACGCGGCGGGTAGCCGGATCCATCGCGGTTTCCTTGAGCTGGTCGGGATTCATTTCGCCCAGGCCCTTGAAGCGGCCGATTTCGAGCGATTCGGGCTTGATGCCTTCCTTCTCCATGCGGTCACGCACCGCGGCGAGCTCGCGCTCGTCCAGGCAATAGAAACGCCGCGCGGGGCGCTTCTTGCCCGAGGCCGGCGCATCCACGCGGTAGAGCGGCGGCAGCGCGACGAAGACGTGGCCGGAATCCACCAGGCGCGGGAAGTGGCGCAGGAAGAGGGTGAGCAGCAGGGTCTGGATGTGCGAGCCGTCCACATCGGCGTCCGCCATGATCACGACCTTGCCGTAGCGCAGGTTGGCGAGCACCGAATCGGGCGCCTCAGGCGCATGCGGATCGACGCCCAGGGCGACCGCCACATCGTGGATCTCGGCGTTGGCGAAGAGGCGATCCGGGTCGATTTCCCAGGCGTTCTGGACCTTGCCGCGCAGGGGCAGGATGGCCTGGGTCTCGCGGTTGCGCGCGAGCTTGGCCGAGCCGCCGGCCGAGTCGCCTTCGACGAGGTAGATCTCGTTGTCGGCGATGTCCTCACTCTCGCAGTCTGAGAGCTTGCCCGGCAACACCGCCACGCCGGAGGACTTCTTCTTCTCGACCTTCTGCGCATCACGCAGGCGCGACTGCGCCTGGCGGATCGCGAGCTCGGCAATGGCCTTGCCCTGCTCCACGTTCTGGTTGAGCCAGGCTTCGAAGACCGGGGTCACCCGCGTGGAGACGAGCTTCACCGCCTCACGGGAATTGAGCTTTTCTTTCACCTGACCCTGGAACTGCGGATCCAGGATGCGGGCGGAGAGCAGGAAGCTCATCTTCCCGCACACGTCTTCCTGCTGCAGTTTTACGCCGCGCGGCAGCAGGGCGTGGTGTTCGACGAAGGCCTTCACCGCCTCGAACACGCCGCCGCGCAGGCCGGATTCATGGGTGCCGCCCGCCACGGTGGGAATCAGGTTCACATAGGATTCGGAGCCCGCATAGCCATCGAACCAGGCGAAGGCCCAGGCCGCGCCCTCACCGGGCGCGAAGTCCTCGTCCTGGCCGGCGTAGCGCTCGCCGGCGAAGACCGGCGCCAGCGGCTCGACGCCACCGGCCATTTCCTTGAGATAGCCGGTGAGGCCATCGCGGTACTGCCATTCGGTACGGGCGAAGTTGCCGTCGGCCTGCTCGACATCGAGCGTGACGGAGATGCCCGGCAGCAGCACGGCCTTGGAGCGCAGCAGGCGCTCCAGCTCGGCCAGCGGTGCGCGCGGCGCATCGAAATACTTGGCGTCCGGCCACACGCGGACCCGGGTGCCGGTCTGTTTGCCGCAGACACCGGCGTCGACCAGGTCGCCGACCTCACGGCCGCCGTCGGCAAAAGCCACCTGCCAGATCCGACCGTCGCGCCGGACCTCGACCTCGACACGGGTCGACAGCGCGGTGGTCACCGCCACGCCGACACCGTGCAGGCCACCCGAAAAGGCGTAGGCCGAGGCACCCGAAGTCTTGTCGAACTTGCCGCCCGCGTGCAGCACCGTGTAGGCGAGCACCACGACCGGCACGTTCTCAGTGGGATGCAGGCCGACCGGGATACCGCGGCCGTCGTCGGTCACCGAGACCGAGCCGTCACGGAAAACCGCAACGTGGATGCGCTTCGCGTGGCCGGCGAGGGCCTCGTCGGCAGCGTTGTCGATGACTTCCTGGACGATGTGCGCCGGGGAGTCGGTGCGGGTGTACATGCCGGGCCGGCTGCGGACCGGCTCCAGGCCCTTGAGGACGCGGAAGGAGGATTCGTTGTAGGTCATGCTGCGGGCCAAGCCTGTGGGGCAGATCGGCGGGCATGTTAGCAAATCGCCGTGCCGATTCAGGGACACCTTGGGCCTTGACCAGCCCGCGGGCCGGGCTCAAATTCCCGCGCCACGACGCGGCCGCAGACCCGATGAACGAGAACGGAAATCCCCCCAGCGACGAAACCGTGATCCTGAGCCCGCAGGAGCGCGCCCGGCGTGCCGCCGCGGCGGAGGACGCGACGGTCATCCTCGCCCAGTCCGCAAGCATGGGCGCAGGTTCCGGCCCCGCCCAGATGCCGATCGCCCTGCCCGAGGGCTACCGGCTGCACGAATACCGGATCGAGGCGGTCCTCGGCCAGGGTGGCTTCGGCATCACCTACCTGGCTACCGACGTCCACCTCGACACCTATGTCGCGATCAAGGAATACCTGCCCTCGGAGCTCGCTGGCCGCAGCCACGACAGCAGCGTGCAGCCCGGGCCGGACCATCACGCCGAGTACTTTGCGCAAGGGTTGGAGCGCTTCCTCGAAGAAGCGCGCACGCTGGCTGGATTCCGGCATCCGAACATCGTGCGGGTCTCGCGTTTCTTCGAAGCCAACCGCACCGCCTACATGGTGATGGACTACGAGCGCGGAACCTCGCTCAAGGCCTGGTGGGCAGAACATCCGCTGTCCGAGAAAGAGCTGCTGGCACGCCTGCACCCCTTGCTCGACGGCCTGGAGCTGGTGCATCGCAGCGGCATCCTCCACCGCGACATCAAGCCCGACAACATCTGCGTGCGCGACGAGGGCGGCGGTTTCGTGCTGCTGGATTTCGGCGCTGCCGCCACCACGGCCGGCAGGAGCCGCAAGACGCCCATCGTCGTCACGCCCGGCTTTTCTCCACTGGAGCAATACGTCGACGAGACCCTGGGCCCGGCCTCGGACCTCTACGCCTTCGCAGCCACCCTGTACTGGCTCGTCGGCGGCAAGGCACCGCGCGACGCCCGCGACCGCCAGGCCACGCCGCGCAGCGACACGCCGGCCGCGCAACTCGGTGCCGGGCGCTTCAGTCCGGACTTCCTCAATGCCGTGGATTCGGCACTGCAGCTGCGGCCGGAGGACAGGCCGCAGACGGTCGACGCTTTCCGCCGTGCGCTCTTCGGCGCGCATGCCGCCAACCTTGGACTGCGCGAGGCATTGGCAGCGAGTAGCCGCCGCCTGAACGAGGGTCCGCTCGCACGCTTCTGGCGCAAGAAGCTGCGTCCCCTGCTGCTGCCGCATGCCTGGCCGCTGGCGGTGAAGATGGGTCTGGCGATGTTGCTCGCGACCCTGGTGCCGATGGCGATCAACGGCTACTACAACCTGCACAGCGGCATCGAACTCGTGTCGCAATCCGAGCGGCGCAACCTGGAGCACCTCGCCGAAAGCACCGCCGGCCGCGTGTCGCAACTGATCGGCGACAGCCGCCACCTGGCGGCCTTTCTCGCCGGCGACCAGGCGATCCGCGCTTTCCTGGAGCAAGGCAATCCTGCGGGCGAGGAGACCGTGCGCAAACGCCTGGAAGCACTCGCCCACGCCAATCCAAACGTGGAGCTTGCGATTGTCATGAACCGCAAGGGCGTGGCTTTGCTCGCCAGTGACGGCAACGTGGAGGGACGCGACTTCTCCTTCCGCGAGTACTTCAGGGTCGCGGTGGTCGGCTACCCGTATGCGAGCAGTATCGTTCTCGGATCGGTGGTGCAGGGCGAGGGCATCTACCTGTCCCATCCCGTGCGCGGCGCCGGGGGTCGCGTCGCGGGGGTGGTGGTCGTGCGCCTCAAGGCCAGCGCGGTGACCGATATCCTCGACGAGGTGCGCACGGACGCCCACGTCCCTTTCCTCATCGATGGCGACGGCGTGCTCATCCACCATCCCGACTCCGCCCTGCGCTTTCGCAGCCTCACGACGCTCACGTCCGCACGCCTCGCCGCCATCGTGGCCGACCGGCGTTTCCGCCGTGACCACATCGACAGCCTCGACATGCCGCAGCTCGCCCAAGCCCTGGTCGGCACGCAGCGCGAAGGCAGCATCGACTACCACTCGACCATCTCCGGTCGCGACGAGGTCGCGGGTTTCGCGCCCGTGCGCGGACACGACTGGGTCGTAGGCGTCACCGAAAACCGCACCAGCTTCGAAGAACCGCTACGGAATATCTTCAACCAGGCGCTGTATCGCACCGCACTCATCGGCGCCATCTGCGTCGTCATCGCCCTGCTCTTCGCGCGCAGCATCGTGCAGCCGCTACGGCAACTGACCAACGCCGCCCGGGCGTTGAAACGCGGGGATTACGACGCAGCACACGTCAGCGTGCACTCCGGCGACGAAATCGGCCGGCTCGCACGCACCTTCAACGTCATGGTGGAAGTCCTGCGCCAGCGGGAGCACGAGCATGCGCGCGGCCGGGGGATGCGTACGGATCGGGAGTGAAGAGGATCTCGCCCCCCCACGAAGCCCGGCACGCAGGCGCCTGTGGCGGGCACCGCGCCATTGCCCGCCACACCAGACCAGCTAGGCACCTTGATTGTCTGTGTGGCGAACGTCGCGCCTTCCGTCCCTTTGCGAGGTTCAACATGCCAGCTCCGACGCTTGAGTACAGCATCCACACGTCAGTCGCGGACCGGCTCAGGCCAGGAGCTGGACGAGAATCTTGGCAGTAACGCGAAAAATGACGTCGGCTTGTCTTACACAGCCTGCCTACCCAGCATCGAACGCTTTCGCAACCTATTGATATTACTGATCAATGCCGGATGGCACATCCGTTGCTTTATGGCGACGTCGGCCAATCCGGCCGGAGTCTTTCGAGAAATACGCCTCCAACATGATCAAGAAACTGGTGTTTGCCGCGGCCCTCAGCTTCGCCGCGTATGTCCCGGCCCAGGCGGCCATCGTCACCATCCCGCAGAGCGCACTGATCAGCTCCACCAACTACTACACCGACACGATCGGCGGCGGCATTGGCAACGTGGTCGTCACCACCGGCGGTGGCAACGCCAACAACGCCGGCAACCCGTCCGGTCGCAACGACGACGGTTTCAGCGGTCCGGTGAACCTTGGCTTCAGTCTCAGCTTCTTCGGCCAGACCTACACCTCGCTGTACATCAACAACAACGGCAACGTGAGCTTCGGCAACGGCATCAGCGCGTTTGTCCCGACCGGCCCGACCGGCGCTGACGCGCCGGTGATTTCGCCGTGGTTCGGCGACGTCGACACCCGCGGCGCCAACAGCGGCGTGGTGCATGTGCGCACCGACATCGCCAATCAGATCATCGTGACTTGGGACAACGTCGGTTACTACAACTCGCACGACACGGCGCTCAACAGCTTCCAGCTGGTGCTGCGCGGTTCGGGCTACGACATCCCGGTCGGCGAAGGTGCCATTGGCTTCTTCTACAAGGACATGAACTGGGAAGTCACGCAGACCAGCACCACGGCCGCGGTTGGCTTCGGTGACGGCGCCGGCAATGGCAATGTGCTTCAGGGTTCCACGCTGGCGGGCCTGAACAACGTCGTTGAAGACCACCACATCTGGTTCGACCCGCGCCTGAACCCGATCCCCGATCCGAACCAAACCCCGGAACCGGGTTCGCTGGCCCTGGCTGGCCTGGCGATCGCAGGTCTGGCTCGCATGCGCCGTCGTCGCGGCTGATCGCGACTAGGCCTATGAAAAAAGGGCGCCTTGCGGCGCCCTTTTTTTGTCTACGCGATTCGTGGTCGGGCTGAACGCCTGGGGCTCGACCCGCTCATCCCTGCTCAAGAAGTGCGCGATCGATCTTGACCACGACCTTGCGGATCGCGGCCGGCATATCGACGGCGCAGCAGGGGCGATGAAGCTCGCCCGGCAGGAAGATCGCGAACATGCCGGGCGTCAGATCCACGTAGTGCTCATTCGCCGGCTGGGCGTAGAAGGCGATGTCGTGGGTGTCGCGCCGGTCTTCCAGAATCTCGTGCGTAGGGGAAGGCAGGGCGCAGCCATAGCGTTCCGTGCCGGCGAGCAGGAGCTGGATGTCGGCGTGCCGCACATGGGCTTCTGGTCGCGTGGCTTCCTGCGGCCGCGTCTTCATCTCCTGGATCAGAAGGAACATGCCCGCCTCGAGCGGATAGCGGTCCGGCGCGAGCGCGGCGAGATCCAGGCTCTGCAGGTGCGCGATCGCACGATCGAAAGCGGGATGCAGGGCGAGGCGGTGCAAGGCCCAGTTGTCGAGGTCGCCGAGATACATGAGCGGTTGTCCTTGTTCAGAGCGGCAGCACGTGCGCCAGATCCGGCTTGGTTATCCAGTGCGCGAAGTCGTCGGCCATGCGCTGACATTCGCCCATGGCCTGGCGCCAGGCGCGCTCGCGCGCTTCGTGCGCCAGCGCGTAGCGGTAGAAATCCTTGCGGTCGGGCAGCTTGCCATTGGGCAAGCGAGCCAGCAATTCGGGCGAGGGCGCGACCAGGATCATCCCCGACAGCCAGTCGTCGCCCTTGCCGAAGCCGCTGCGTCGCCAAGGGAGGAACTTGTCCAGCCAACCGGGGACCAGGCCTTCGAGAAAGTGTGGGTAGAGCGTGAGACCGGGCAGGCGGTCGTAGCGCAGATGCAGGTGGTAGTCGATCAGGCCGCCATCCCAGTAGTGCGCGGCAGGCAGGCCGGGGATGTCCTGCACCGCGTCGCAGATCAGCGGAATCGAGCCGCTGGCACGCAGCGCGGCTACCGCATTGCTGGCGACCAGGTCGTGCTGCTCGGTGGCGAAGGCGTCCTCCCAGGCGGCGTCCAGGGGACTGCTCGGGCCGCTGGCGAAGACGGTCCGTTGCAGGTGGCGACCCAGCCGCGGGCGGCCAGAGACGTTCGCCAGCGCGGCACGGGCAAAGGCGCGCCGGTCAGTGCGTCCCGCGAGTCGCCCCACGGCGCGGGCGACCACCACCCGCAGGGGCACATCTTCGCGCGCCGCCCAAGGCGTGGCGACCGATTCGGCGAGCTTGACCATGGTCGCCGCGACTTCCGCGGGGCCGGCCCGCAGCGAGTAGCGTTGCGCGCCGACGTAGGCCTCGGCGAGACGATCGAGCGCGGCCAGCGGATCGCGTTGCGCGGCGGCCGTCATGCGCCAGGCGCCGATCGATGCGCCGATGAGGGTGGGCTTCGCGTCCGCGCCCGGCAGCCATTCGCCGAAGAGCCAGCGATCCAGCGGGATCAGGGCGAGGCCCTTGGGACCGCCGGCGGCGGCCGGAATACAACTGATGTCGCGAGGCGAGAGCCCATCGCGACGGAGGTGTTCGAGGGCGCGTGCGCCGGCGCGGATGCGGATCGAGGAACTCATGGGCCGCGATTCTCCCATGCCGGGCCAAGCGGCCAGACGCCCACCTCAGGGTTCGCGCAGCCAGGTCTGGGTACGGCCGAAGAGCGAGACGCCGATGAAGCCGCGTACATCGAGCCGGCTGCCGTCGGGCGAAAGTGTCATGCGTGCGCGATAGACCTTGCCGTTGCCCGGGTCGAGGATCTCGCCGCCCTCGTACTCCAGGCCCTTGCGCTGCAGCCCCTCCATGATCCGCATGCCGGCGATCTTCTGTCCGTGGCGCGCGTCCTTGCAGGCGTCGCAGATCGGGTCGGGCGCCGCGCCCGGGCGCGGGAAGAGCCTGTCGATGCGGCCCTCGTAGCGTCCATCGCGTTCGCTGATGACGATGATCGAGCTGGGCTTTCCATCCGCGTCATCGATCTGGCGCCAGCGACCCGCCGCGCTCGGCTCCTCGGCCCACGCGGCTGCGCCCGTCAGGAACACCGTCAGGGCGACGATGCCTCGCAGGGCACGCATCAGGACACGACCAGCTCGATGCTCCCTACGCCGGCAATCCGGCCGCTCAGGCGATCTCCCCGCTTCACTGGCCCTACACCCTCGGGCGTGCCGGTGAACACAAGGTCGCCCGCCTGCAGGCGCCAGATGCGCGAGAGCTGGGCCAACATGTCGGGGATCGGCCAGATCATGTCCGAGAGGTCGCCGCGCTGGCGCTCCTCGCCGTTGACCTCCAGCACGATCTCGCCGCGGGTCAGCAGCGGCGTACGGCCGCGATGGACGATGTGCGAGACGGGCGTGCCCTGGTCGATCGACTTGCCCGAATCCCAGGGCTGGCCCTTTTCCTTGGCGCGGCCCTGCAGGTCGCGGCGGGTCATGTCGAAGCCGCAGGCGTAGCCCCACACGCAGTCGGCCGCGGCTTCGGGCGTGAGGTCGCGACCGCCGCGGCTCAGCGCGACGACCAGCTCGAACTCATGGTGCAGGTTCTCGGTCAGGCTGGGATAGGGCATCGCGCCCACTGCATCGAAGGCGACCGGAAGGATCGAATCGGCCGGCTTGCAGAAGAAGAAGGGCGGTTCGCGCTCGGGGTCGTGTCCCATCTCGCGCGCATGGGCCGCGTAGTTGCGCGCCACGCAAAAGACGCGGCGCACGGGGAACAGAGCATCGCCGCCCTGCACGGGCACGGCCGGCCGCGCGGGCGGCTCGAAGACGTAGGACATCGGACGACTCCGGAGGAAAGAGGGAGCACGCGATTGTGCGCCCTCCATCCGGCGCTCGGCGAAGGCCGAGTCGACGCGCATGCCACAGACCTCAGGGATTGAGCGTGATCGCGCCTACCGAGAAGCGGGTCGGCTTCTTGAGCATCGCAGTGTCCACTACCTCGAAGCCGCCGAAGACCGGCAGGGTCTGGCCCACCTTGCGCGCCTGGGCGCCGCACCAGCCTTCGGGCTGGAAAGCGTCGAGGCGGATCGTGTATTCGGTGAGCTTGTCGGTGACCGGCTGGACGAAGATCGGGTAGCAACCTGCATTGCGAACCGCCTGATCGTCGCCGAGCAAACGCAGGCGCAAGGCGCCGGTAGTCGGCGAAGCCAGGCGGAAGGTCACGGACTTGTAGCCGGTGGCATCCATCTTCGCGTTCTCGCCCTTGTCCGCGTTCATGCTGACGCCGACCCCGGCCCATTGGCTGCCCTTGCCGTTGCCGACCTGGCCTTCCACGGTCAGCACGCCGTTCGCGACGTCCTTCTTGCTCAGCATCGCGTCGTCCTTCTTCTCCGAATAGACGATGTCGACCACCTCCGCCCCGGCCTTGGTGGTCTTGGCGTCGGCGAACTCGACGCTGAAGGGCGCGGAAGCCGCGCCCGCCGCCGGCTTGGCCTCAGCCGCCGTGGGCTTGGGCGCGTCGTTCGAGGCACAGGCGGCGAGGAGCACCGCGGTCAGGGAAAGTACAAGGCAGCTCGCCGGTCTTGTATGCATCACATGTCTCCTTTTGTGGTCTTTTCCTGGAGAGCGATGCGTCGCATCAGGCGCGGACGGAAACAGCCCGAGCACGCGGATGCTGAGGACGCCAACCCCAGTCCGCGCAAGTTAAGCCCTTGTCAAAGACGAGTCAAACCCTCGTTTGCTGGAAACGACTTCGAATCTCTTCGCGGTCGTGACTCATACCACCTGGCGCTGGCATCGCGACACTCTCCAAACGGTAGAGCGCACCGAGAGCGGTCCTGTACAGCCGAAGTAAACGCATTTACTTACGACAGCACTTTGCCCTCGCTCTCACCCACCCTCTGCGACATCGATTCAAGCAAGGGCGAGAGATCGTCCACAAGGATCCGGTCGATGAGCTCCGCGACGCCCGCCCCCCGCGCGCCCTCGGTCACCCAGTGCACATGGCTCTTCACCGAGGGCAACGCGTTGGCCACGGCGACCGAGACGCCGCAGAGGCTCAGGAAGGCGTGGTCGTTCTCGGCGTCCCCGATCCCCACCGTCGCGCCGACCGCGACGCCCAGGCGTTCCAGGGCCGGCACCAGGCCAGTGGCCTTGTTGATGCCCGAGGGCAGGACCATCACCGCGCCCTTGTTGAAGATCACGTGCCACTCCAGCCCGAGGTCGCGGATCGCGGCGAGCACCACCTGCTCGTAAGGCTCGACCGTGGCGACGATGGAGCGTCCCACCGAGATCGGCACACCCTTGCTTTCAAGCGCCTTGACCAGTTGCGGCGGTGGCGTGGGGGCGAGGCTGGTCACCGTCTTGGTCGGCGGTTCGTAAAGCAGGGCGCCGTTCTCCGCCACGACCAGGTCGAACATGTCGCAGTGCGCAAAGGTGGCGAAGAGGTCATCGAGTTCGCGCCCGGTGACCATCAGCAGACGGCGGCTGGAGGCCCGCAGCCGCTGCAGCGCCTGCAGGGTGGGGGCATCCACCACGCCGTCGTGGGCCAGGGTGCCGTCGTAGTCCGTTGCCAGGGCCTGGATTCGCATGGTCTTCTCCTTTTTCCAGGGTTTCAGCGCAGTACGCGCCAGACGCGGGAAGGAGCCTGGTCGTGCGGTTCGATCCACTCTTCCCAGAGACGCACGCCGCCGGTGAAGGCGTCGTCGTTGCCACCGCGGCGCACGCCCCAGGGCAGGGGCTCCACGCGCTCGGCGTTGCCGCCGCCGAGCACCACGTAGTCCGCAGCGAAGGCGTGGCGCAGGCGCTCCACGGTCTCGGCGACCTTCTGCTGCCATTCGGCCTCGCCGTACTTGTCGAGACCGCGCAAGCCCAGGCGGTCCGACAGCATCTCGGTCGGGCCGTAGGGCAGGTTGCCGAGCTCCATGGGGAGCACCACGCGTTCGGCCACCAGCGCCGAGCCCAGGCCGGTGCCCAGGCCCAGGAAGAGCATCTTGCCGCCCGCGTAGGCGCCAAGCGCCTGGAGCACCGCATCGTTGACCACGCGCACCGAGCGTCCGAAGGCGGCCTCGAAATCGAAATCCAGCCAACCGGGGCCGAGGTTGCCCGCCTCGCTGTGCGGGCCGTCGGCGCCCACTTCGCCCGGGTAGCCGATCGCGATCGTGTCGTAGTGCCAGTCCTGGGACTGTTCGAGCACGCGCTCGACCATCTGCTGCGGCGTGAGCTCGGCGCCCGAGTCGAAGCGGCGTGGCGCTTCCGCGCCGCTCGCCCAGAGCTTGACCCAGGTACCGCCGATGTCGATGACCAGCACGTTCATGCGCGACTCCGCCTTGTGGGCGGATGGCGCAGGCGCCGCTCGGTGCACGAGGCTCAGTGCGCGAGAAAATCCGCCAGTGCGAGATCCAGCTCCGCGGCCCTGCGGCGCAGGCTGCCGAGCAAGGCGACGGCCGCAACGCGCTGGCCGGACTGGAGCTCGATCTCGATGCGCCGGCAACTGGCGACCAGGGCGTCCGCACAGACCACCCCGGCTGCCGCCCTCAGGGAAGAGAGCTGCTGCAGCGCGGTTTCCGTTTCCGCAGTCTCGGTGCTGCGGCAGGCGGCGTCGAGCAGGATTGCGCTGTCCGCCATGTAGGCCTGCGCCGCAATCTTGGCGAGTTCGGGATCGCCGTCGTTGCGCGTTACGAGCCTGTCGCGATCGAAGGTCTCGGCCGTCTCGATCCCTGGCGCGACCACCACGCGGCCCATCCAGCGTTGCACCGCGGCGCGCAGGTCGCCCATGCTCACCGGCTTGGCGAGGAAGTCGTCCATGCCGGCGCGGCGGCAGTCCTCGCGGTCCTCGGGGAAAGCGTTGGCGGTCAGCGCCACCACCGGCACGCGCGGACGATCGTGGTCGCGCTCCCATTCGCGCAGGCGCGCGGTCGCCACCAGGCCGTCCATCTCGGGCATGCGGCAGTCCATCAAGACCAGCGCGGGTGGCGTGCCATGCGTGAGCAGGTCCAGCGCCATCGCGCCGTTCGGCACGCTCTCCGATTCGACGCCGAGGCGATTGAGCATGGCCTGCACCACATGGCGATTGGTGAGGTTGTCTTCCACCACCAGCACACGGCCCCGCAGACGACCGGCCGGAAGCGGCGCGGGCGCCGGTTCAAACTCGCGCGCGTTGGCGCGGCTGTCCTCGCCCTCGGACAGCACCTGCGCCTGCAGGGTGAACCAGAAACGCGAGCCCTTGCCCTGCACGCTCTGCACGCCCGCATCGCCGCCCATCAACTGGGCCAGGCTGCGCACGATGGAGAGACCCAGACCGGTGCCGCCGGCCGCGCGCGTGGTCGAACTGTCGAGCTGCGTGAACGGCTGGAAGAGCCGCACCTGCGAGTCGGGCGCGATGCCTATGCCGGTGTCCTGGACGCTGAAACGCAGGAGAACCCGGTCGCCTTCACCCGGGATCTCTTCCGCATCGATGCGGACCTCGCCCTGCTCGGTGAACTTGAGCGCGTTGCTCACCAGGTTGGAGAGCATCTGGCGCAGGCGCACCGGGTCCGCGCGGTAGCGGCGGCCGGACAGACCGTGCCAGACCTCGCGCAGCTTCAGGCGCTTCTGCTGGGCCGCCTCGGAGAAGAGGCGCACGGTGTCGCCCAGCACCTGCTCGGGCTCGAACACCGCCTCCTGCAGGTCCAGCCGACCGGCCTCCACCTTGGACAGATCGAGGATGTCATTGAGCAGCGCCAGCAGCGTCTCGCCCGAGCTGAGCACGGTGCGCGCATATTCCTGGCGTTCCGTCTCGGTCAGGTTGGGCATGAGCAGCAGCTGCGCCATGCCCAGGATCCCGTTCATCGGCGTGCGGATCTCGTGCGACATGGTCGCGAGGAAGCGGCTCTTGGCGAGGTTGGCAGATTCGGCCACGTCCTTCGCGCGTCGCAGCTCGGCTTCGGCGCGCTTGCGCTCGGTGATGTCCGAGAAGATCCCGATGTAGTTCGAGATATAGCCCTCGGTGTCACGCACCGCCGAGACGGTGAGCTGCTGCGGGAAGATCTCGCCGTTCTTGCGGCGGCTGAGCACTTCGCCGTCCCACACGCCGTGCTCGCTCACCGCGGCCCACACCAGGTCGTAGAAGGGCCCGTCGTGCAGGTCCGGCGCCACGGCGGAAGGGTCGCGGCCGCGCACTTCCTCCTCGGCAAAACCGGTGATCTTGGTGAAGGCGCGATTGACACGCAGGATCCGCCGCTCGGCGTCGGTGATCAGGATGCCGTCGTAGGCGCTGTCGAAGACGCGCGCCGCCATCTCCAGTTCGGCGCGTGCGGCGAGTTGCTCCTCGCGGCGACGACGCTGCTGGCGATACCAGAGGTAGCCGAGCAGCAAGAGACAGCCCAGCGCCAGGCCGACGGCCGCGACCAGTCGCTTCATCTCGGCGCGCCAGTCGGCGAGCAGCGCATCGTGCGGCAGGCGTGCGACCACAACCAGCGGATAGGTGCGCGAGGCATGGAAGGCCACGATGCAGCGCTCCCCGCTGGAGGCATCCTCGGGCAGTACGCCGATCTCGCGGTCGGCGAGGAGGCGGGCAAACACCGGTTCGCCCGCCGCGGAATAGCCTGGTCCGCGCGGTTCTACGCTGGTGGTCAGCAGCATCACGCCGTCATAGCGGTAGAGCTCGACCGAGAAGTCCTCGCGCGCCGCCATGGTGGCGAAGAAGGAGGAGAAGAATTCCGGGTTGAGGGTCGCGGTGATGAGGAAGCGGCCGCCCGCGGCCTGGCTGCGCCGCATCAGGGTAAAGAAGAAGGGCGTGCGGGTGACGTCTATCTTCCCGGCGGCCGGTACGCCGTCCGCCAGGTCGCGCCCGACCCAGGGCGTGGACACGCGCATCTGCATGCCTTCCTGCCCGCCGTTGAGCGTACGTATCGCTTCCTCGCCCAGGCGCCGGCCCGTCAGTTCCGGCTGCGTGCTGGCGAGCACCACGCCGTCAACACCGATCACGGAGAGCGAACGCAGCGCGGCCAGGCCGGTGAGGTCGGCGCGCAGCCGCTCCTCGAAATCCGCCGCGCCCAGGTAACCGTTGTCGCCCCACTCCTGCGCCCGGGTTTCGAGCAGACGGTCGAGCATGTGCAGGGTGACGGTGAGTTCGCGCTCGCCCACGCGGGCAATGCCCTGGGCCATCTGGCGATGGGTTTCGAGCGCCTCCTGGCGCAGGCGCACCGCATGGTAGAAGGCCACGGCGACGGTGAAGAGCACCGCCACCAGCAAGACGAAGAGGAAGTCCTGGCGCCCCCGCGCCCATCGCTGACTCACCAAGCCTCAGCCTCTCGCGTCATGCGCTCATTTCTCCAGCACGATGGGTTCGAGCCCGTAGTGTTTCGCCGCCGCGCGCAGGCGTCCGTCCGCCTTGATCGCCGCGACGAATACATCCACCCGCTGCAGCCAGGTACGGTCGCCCTGGCGCACGGCAAAGGCATAGTTCATCGGCCTGTAGCTGCCCGGCGGCGTGATCACCCGGACCCAGTCGTGGTTGTCCTGCATCTTGCGGGTGAAGGGGTAGTCGGACATGAAGACATCCACCCGCCCGGCTTCCAGCTCGCCCTCGCGCGTCTGCGGCGGCTTGATCACCACCAGCTCCGCGTTTTTGAGTCGTTCGCGCATCAAGGGTTCGTGATACGTGCCCGCCTGCACGGCAACGCGGATGCCGGGCCGGTCGATGTCCTCCCAGCTACGCACCCGTCGGCTATTGAGCGCGGTGACGGCGTACACATCGGAGCGCAGGTGTGGCTTGGCGAAATCCATGCGCGCCTCGCGCTCGGGCGTCACGGCGAGCGCGGTCATCGCGATGTCGCAGCGCTCTTCCTTGAGATCGGTATCGACCCGCAGGAAGTTGGTGTCTACGAAGCGCAGTTCGGCACCGAGTTCATTGGCGAGTGCGCGTGCCATGTCCGCATCCACGCCCGTGATCGCGCCGGACTTGGGATTTCGGTAGCTCACGCCGTAGTACTGCGGCCAGATGCAGACGTTGAGGATGTGATCGGTCTTGATACGCACAAGACGCGACTCGCCCTCCGCCCGGGCCGGCCCTGTGAACGCGCAGGCCAGCGCCAGTCCCCCGGCGAGGATCGCACGCGGATGCGGGGCGGCAGCGGAAAGACGAGGAAGGCGAGGCGTCATGGAGATCGGTGTCCGGATCCGCTTTCCCGCATCAGTCCTGATTGCGCATATGGTCGGCGAAGTCGCTGAGGGCCTTGAGGAAGGCCTCGCGTGCGGGCACCGCCGGCAGGACTTCGTGCGCCGCCTGGTTCATGCAGCGCAGCCAGGCATCGCGCTCCTCGGCGCCGATCGCGAAGGGCAGGTGACGTGCCCGCATGCGCGGATGGCCGCGCTTGGCGATGTAGAGCGAGGGGCCGCCCAGCCAGCCGGAGAGGAATTCGAAGAGCTTCTCGCGGCTGCCCTCCAGCGACTCGGGATGCAGCGCCCGGATCCCGGCCGCATGGGACTCCAGGTCCATGAGGTCGTAGAAGCGATCCACCAGGGCGCGCACGGCGGCCTCGCCGCCGAAGATGTCGTAGAGGGACTGCTCTTGCATGGAAAGACGCCTGCCTCGGCTGACTCTGGGGCCCCATGCTAACCGATCCCTTCATGTCGTTTTGCGATCGTGCTTATCGCCGCAGCGGGCGCCAGCCGCTACAGTCGAGGGCTCCCCGCCCGAGTGAGCCTGTCGAGGCACCGATGATCGAATTGCCCGATGCGATGCCCGTGCTGCATCGCGACTTCCTGCGCCAGGCGGCGCCTTTGCTCGAAGCCGAAGCCGACCTGGTCGGACTCGCGCTCGGCGGCTCCGGCCTTGCCGGCCAGATGGACGAGTTCAGCGACCTGGACCTGATCGTGGTCACCGAGGATGCGGCCCATGCGGCGCTGATGGTGCGACGGCCTGCGCTGGCAGCCCGCCTGGGCGAACTGCTGACCGCCTTTACCGGCGAGCATGTGGGCGAACCGCGGCTGCTGATCTGCCTCTACGCCGGGCCATTGCATGTGGATCTGAAGTTCGTCGCCGAGTCGGACCTCGCGCCGCGGGTGGAACAGCCGCGCATCCTGTGGCAGCGCGGCGACCGGCTCACGCGTGCGTATTCACGCGACGGTGCGCGCTTTCCGGCACCGGATCCGCAGTGGATGGAAGACCGCCTGTGGGTATGGGCGCACTACTGCGCGGCCAAGATCGGCCGCGGCGAGCTTTTCGAGGCGATCGACTGCCTCGACTTCATCCGCGTGCAGGTGCTCGGACCGCTGCTGCTGCAGGCGGCCGGACGCCGCCCCTCCGGCGTGCGCAGGATCGAGCGCTACCTGCCCGAAGCCGTGCCCGCACTGGCCGGGACGCTCGCCCGCTACGACGCCGCCGATTGCGTGCGCGCCCTGGAGGCTACCGTGACGCAGTACCGGGACTTGCGCGAAGGCAATCCGCCTGCACAACGCCGCGCGGCGGCGGAACAGGCGGCCTGTGACTATGTGGCGATGATCGGCAAGCGGCTACGCGCCTGATCTGGCGCGTAGCGTCGTGACGAGGGAGCGCGTCGGAGCGGATTGAGGTCCAACCGCGGCGATGAAGTAGATCGCACAGGCCTTCTTGGCGGCCTCGCCGGTCGCAGCCCGCGGAAAAGCATCTCCCTCGCTTTCGCGGCGCCACCGTCCGAGTCATCGCCCGTCTTGGCCGAGGACATCGGCCCTCGGCACATCCTCAGGTACCGCTGCGCCCCGTGCGCCGAAGCACCACATGCGTGGCCTTCTCCGTCGCGACGAACTCGACGCATTCGTAGCCCAGCCTACGCAGGTCAATGCCTTCGAGCAGCGCTTCCCCGCGGCCGAGCAGGATCGGCGAGATGGCCAGATGCAGCTCGTCGATGAGGCCTTCACGCAGGTACTGGCGGATCGTGGCCGCCCCACCGCCGATCCGTACGTCCTTGCCGGCAGCGGCTTCACGGGCGCGCTGCAGCGCCTCGTGGGCGCCTCCCGTCACGAAGTGGAAGGTCGTGCCGCCTTCCATCTCGATGGGCGCGCGGGCATGGTGGGTCAGGACGAAGACCGGGACGTGGTAGGGCGGGTTGTCGCCCCACCAGCCTTTCCAGTTCATGTCCGGCCAGTCGCCGCGAATCGGGCCGAACATGTTCCGGCCGAGGATCCAGGCGCCGACCTTCTGGAAGCCGCGGGCAGCGAACTCATCGTCCACTCCGGTGGTCCCGCCCTCCTTGCCGAGCACGCCACGCTGGAAGGTGCGCGTGGGAAGCAGCCACCGGTGCAGATCGGTGCCACCGACGCCGAGCGGATGTTCGAGATCCTGGTCAGGACCGGCGCCGTAGCCGTCCAGCGAGAGGGTGAAACTGTCAACGCGAACCCGAGTCATTGCTTGCCTCCGTTGTGGACGCCTGGAAGTTCATCAGCGGACGCCGGCGTCGGACAGGTCCGCATCAAGGCCCGAACTGGAGCAGGGCCTGAATCAAGCTTTGGCGACAGGCACGGCCGCACGGGAGGCGGTGCGTGTCGTCATCTTCGACGAGCGCTGCCCGCCGAAAAAAGGAATGCCCGCGTGGGCGGCAGCGATGGCGTGGCGGTCTCCGCTGCGCCTTGCATCTTCGGCAGTGGGCTGAAACCCAAGCCCGCAGACAGGCGCCCACAGCCTTCAGTGCACCGGCATTGCCGGCCCCGCTTCAGCTCGCAGTACGTCCGGCGAGGAAGGCTTCCATGCGATCGATCGTGGAGTTGCCGCCCTCGATCGCATGGAAGTGCTCGACCACGTAGTCACGGGCCGCCTTGGTCGGGAAGACCGAGCGCAAGGAGAGGTGGGTCTTGCCGCCGCGATCCTCGAACAGCACCGTGACCTCGAAGCTCTTCTCCATCTTGTCGTCGCCGTGGAGGTAGTGCAGGCGGGCGGGCGGCTCCACGGCCAGGTAGCGGACCAGGTTCGGATAGTCGACGCCGTCCGGGCCATGCATGGTGTAGCGCCATTCGCCGCCGACGCGCACGTCCATGGAATGCGTGGCGTTGCGAAAGCCGGTAGGGCCCCACCATTGGTCGATATGCTGCGCGTCGGTCCAGGTCGCGAACACGAGTTCGCGCGGCGCATTGATCAGGCGCTCGATCAGGATCTCGCGATCCGAGGTGTCGGGGCGCTGCGCGTCCTTCAGATTCATCGTGCCTCTCCACAGTAGCGGGCTTCCACGGTGGCCTTCATGGCCGCGAGCCCCTTCTGGAAATCCTTGTCGATGCCGGCGCGGCCGGTGTGCAGCACGCGCAGCAGCTTGAGCTTGAAGGGCGTCATGCCCTGCATGCTCCAGGTCACCTGGGTGGCGCGGCCGCGCGGCTGGAGGGTGAAGTCCACCCGCTTGTGGAAGCGCACCGGCGCATCGAGCTCAAGCGCGATCCGCACCTCACTGCTCGGCGTGGCGGTGAGGATTTCCATGCGGCCCACGCCTGCCTTGCCGCGCCCGATCCAGCTGTAGCGTGCGCCACGGCCGCGCGGCGCGCCGGCGTACTCGCGTCGCACGGCAGGGTCGCGCCCTTCCCAGGGCGACCAGCTCGACCATTCGCGGAAGTCGTGGATCAGCGCGAAGACCGCATCGGGCGGCGCCTCGATGGTGGTGCTGTGCTGGACCACGAAGTAGCCGGGGCGCACCGCGGCCAGTATCAAGAGCGCCCCGACCAGCAGGGCCACGCTCAGCACAAAGGCGATCAGCATTCGTGCTCCTTCATCGTTCGTTCCTCCGGGATCGCTATTCCTTTGCGATCGCCTCGACCTGGATGCGCAGGTCCACGGTCATGTCGAAGCCGTAGTCCTTGCCGGCATCCATGCCGAAGGCGTCTCGCTGGAAGCTTGCGGCCGCGTCGGCGCCGCAGAGTTCGCGCTTGATGATCGGGTGCGGCAGGCATTTGAACTTGCGCAGTTGCAGGGTGAGCGGCTGCTTCCTGCCGTGCAGTTCGAGCTCGCCGTCCACGCGGGTGGGCGCGCCGTCCTTGAAACCTGCCAGTGTGCCGCGATAGACGGCCTGGGGGTATTTCGCCGTATCGAAGAGGCTGTCCGCGCGGGCAGCCTCGTTCATGATATCGAGGCCGAAATCGACACTGCTCATGTCCACCGTGACCTCGACCTTGCCGGTGTTCGCGGCCTTGTCCACCGTGATCTGGCCGCTGCTCTTGTTGAACTTGCCGCGCCAGACCGAGATGCCCATGTGATCGGCCTCGAAGCTCGGATAGGTGTGCGTCGGGTCGATCTGGTAGGTGACTTCGGTGGCCTGGGCGGCATTGCCGGCGAGCGCACAGAAGAGGGCTGCGCCGAAGCGGAGGGCAATGTGCTGCATGGGGGGAGATTCCTTTCCTTCGCGTGGGCTCGGGATGGTGCAACCGGGACTGGCTCAACGGGCGAGCTCGCCGCGATCCGCCAGGAGTTGCAGGTAGGCATCGAGCTGGGCCCAGGTGCCGGAGAAGCCCTGGTTCATGCTCTCGAAGTTCTCCTCGAAGACCGCGCATTCCGAGGCGCTCGCATTGAACGGTTCGGCCGACATTTCGAGCCGGGTGCGCGGGCCCTCGTCGATGAAGTGGATCGTCGAGAGCATCTCCAGCGGCCAGGCCTGGTGGCCGGGATGTCGCGCAACGCCACCCTTCTCGTCGGAGAAGGACAAGATGTAGCTCAACAGCTCCGGCGCACGGATCTCGCGATACTGGAAACGCCCCCACATCACCGAGCCATCCGGTGCACGCATGCCGTAGTGGAAGAGTCCGCCGGGACGCAGATCCACCGTGCTATGCAACATCTGAAAACCTTGCGGGCCCCACCAGAGCGCGAGGCGTTCGGGTTCGGTGAAGGCCTGCCACACCAAGGCGCGAGGCGCGTCGAAGACGCGGGAATGGGTGAAAGCCTTGCCGCTCACGGGATTGCTCATTTGCTCTGCTCCTTGGCCTGCAGTTCGCGGAGGTAGTCCTCGAGTCGATCGAGCCGCTGTTCCCAGAAGGCGCGGTACTGGGCGATCCAGTCGGCGGCCTCGTGCAGCGGCTGGGCCACCAGCTTGCAGGGCCGGCGCTGCGCCTCGCGCCCCCGCGAGATGAGGCCTGCGCGTTCGAGCACCTTGAGATGCTTGGTCACGGCCGGCAGGCTCATTTCGAAGGGCTCGGCGAGTTCGCCCACCGTGACCTCGCCCGAGGCCAACCGCGCCAGGATGGCGCGCCGCGTCGGGTCGGACAGGGCGGAGAAGGTCGCGCTCAATCGATCGTATGACATCTTTGTTAAACCATTTGGTTACTTAACCTGTTGGTAAGGTAGTAGGCGTGGCTCCCGGTGTCAAGACGATTGACGAGCCTGGATTTGGACACGGCGTCCCTGCCATAGCAGTCGTTCCTGCCTGTCCGACCTCTCCGCCGATACGCTCTCGCAGCACACCCCGCCGGGCGGGGGGCGATACGCGCAATAAAGTACAAACAATCGTGCGGGCAGTATCAGTGCGTCCCCGAGCCGCTGGCTACGCTGGAAAAACGATGCATGCATAAGGCATCGACCAACAAGAGAGGGGACAAACCATGAACACTCGCGTTGCCGCGGCGCTCGCGCTCGGCCTCCTTTCGGCGGGCTCCGCGTCCGCCGTCGATCTCGTCGTCGCCACCGTGAACAACGGCCACATGATCGAGATGCAGAAACTCACCAAGTTCTTCGAGAAGGACAATCCGGGCATCACGGTCAAATGGGTCACCCTGGAGGAAGGCACGCTGCGCCAGCGCGTGACGACCGACATCGCGACCAAGGCCGGCCAGTTCGACGTGATGACCATCGGCATGTACGAGACGCCGATCTGGGGCAAGAAGGGCTGGCTGATGGAGCTCAAGCCCGACGCCGCCTATGACGTCGACGACCTGCTGCCGGCGATCCGCTCCGGCCTGTCGGTGGACGGCAAGCTCTACGCCGCGCCCTTCTACGGCGAGAGCTCGATGCTGATGTACCGCGCCGATCTCGTGCAGAAGGCCGGCATGAGCATGCCGGACCAACCCACCTGGACCCAGGTGCGCGACATCGCCGCGAAGATCCACGACCCCAAGGCCGGCGTGTATGGCATGTGCCTGCGCGGCAAGCCGGGCTGGGGCGACAACATGGCCTTCCTCACCACCCTGGTGAACACCAACGGCGGCCAGTGGTTCGACATGAAGTGGGAGCCCCAGCTCAAGACCAAGCCCTGGAAGGACGCGATCACCTTCTACGTGGACCTGATGAAGAAGTACGGCCCGCCCGGTGCCTCGGCCAACAGCTTCAACGAGAACCTGGCGCTCTTCAACGAAGGCAAGTGCGGCATGTGGGTGGACGCGACCATCGCTGCCTCCTTCATCTCCGACCCCAAGCAGAGCAAGGTCGCCGACAAGGTGGCGTTTGCGCAGGCACCGACCGCCGTCACGCCCAAGGGCGCGAACTGGCTTTGGGCCTGGGCGCTGGCGATCCCCGCGAGCTCCACCAAGGCCGATGCGGCGCAGAAGTTCGTGCGCTGGGCCACCTCCAAGGACTACATCAATCTCGTCGGGCGTGAGGTCGGCTGGGGCAACGTGCCCACCGGCACGCGCAAGAGCACCTACGCCAACGCCGATTTCCTCAAGGCCGCCAAGTTCGCGCCGGCCGAGGAGAAGGCGCTCTCCACCGCCAACCCCAACGACAGCACGCTGCCCAAGTCGCCGTACGTGGGCGTGCAGTTCGCGGCGATCCCGGAATTCCAGGCGATCGGCGTGGCAGTGGGCCAGCAGATGAGCGCGGCGCTCGCCGGCAAGACCACGGTCGACCAGGCCCTGGCGACTTCGCAGACCTTTGCTGAACGCGAGATGCGCAAGGCTGGTTACCTGAAGTAGGCCAGCCTCTCGTAAGCCGACCCCGCCCCCTCCTCCTGCAACGGCGGCGCGCTCGCTCACAGCGCGCCGCCGCGGATCCGGCCATCATGAACCGATTGATCGCGCGCCTGCTCATGGCACCCGCGGTGACGACGCTCTTCATCTGGATGATCGTCCCGCTCGTCATGACCTTGTACTTCTCGTTCATCCGCTACAACCTGCTCTCCCCCGGCGAGCATGGCTTCGTCGGCCTGATGAACTACGAGTTCTTCGTCACCGACCCCGCCTTCGGCGAGGCGGTGCAGAACACCTTCCTGCTCTTCTCGTCCGCCATCGTCATCACCGTGGTGGTGGGCATCGCGCTGGCGCTGCTGGTCAACGAGCCCTTCCCCGGCCGCGGCATCGTGCGCGTGCTGCTGATCTCGCCCTTCTTCGTCATGCCCACGGTCAATGCGCTGCTGTGGAAGCACATGATGATGAATCCGATCTACGGCGTGGTCTCGCAGGTCTATCAGTTCGTAGGCCTGCCGCCGGTGGACTGGCTCACCGACTATCCGCTGTGGTCGGTGATCGTGATGATCTCCTGGCAGTGGCTGCCCTTTGCCTGCCTGATTTTCATCACCTCGCTGCAGTCGATGAACCGCGAGCAGCTCGAAGCTTCCTACATGGATGGCGCGACCTACCCGCAGCAGCTGCGCTACCTCTACCTGCCGCACCTCGCGCGCTCGATCGCCATCGTGGTGATGATCGAGCTGATCTTCCTGATGTCCGTGTTCGCCGAGATCTTCACCACCACGGCCGGTGGGCCAGGTCACGCGAGTACCAACATCGCCTTCCTGATCTACATCCAGGCCCTGCTCAACTTCGACGTCGGCGTCGCCTCCGCCGGCGCGCTCTTCGCCGTGCTGCTCGCCAACATCGCCGCGATCTTCCTGATCCGCATGGTCGGCAAGAACCTGGATCGCTGAGGCGCCACCATGCTCAATTCCAACATCTGGCTCCGCACCGTCGCCGCGTGGTTCTGCGCGCTCTTCCTCTTCTTCCCGCTGGGCTGGCTCTGCCTCACCGCCTTCAAGACCGAGCTGCAGGCGATCGCCGTGCCGCCCAAGCTCTTCTTCACGCCCACGCTGGAGAACTTCGTCGAGGTGCAGGCGCGCAGCAACTACCTGCACTACGCGTGGAACTCGCTGGTCACGAGCGTCGCCTCGACGATCATCGGCCTCGCCATCGCCGCGCCCTCGGCCTACTCCATGGCCTTCGCTCAGACCAAGCGCACCCGCGACATCCTGATGTGGATGCTGTCCACCAAGATGATGCCGGCCGTCGGTGCGCTGGTGCCGGTGTACGTGGTCTTCCAGACCGCGGGGCTGCTCGACACCAAGCTCGGTCTCACGATCGTGTTCGCGATGTCTAACCTGCCGATCATGGTGTGGATGCTGTACTCGCAGTTCCGCGACATCCCCAAGGAGATCCTCGAAGCCGCGCGCATGGATGGCGCCAGCATCGCGCTGGAGTTCCGCCATGTGGTGCTGCCGCTCGCGGTCGGCGGGCTCGCCTCCACCGGCCTGCTGTGCCTCGTGCTCGCGTGGAACGAAGCCTTCTGGTCGCTCAACCTGAGCTCCGCACAGGCCGGCACCCTGGCCGCGCTGATCGCTTCCTACTCCAGCCCCGAAGGGCTCTTCTGGTCGAAGCTCTCGGCCGCCTCCCTGCTCGCGATCGCACCCATCGTGGTGTTCGGCTGGTTCAGCCAGAAGCAGCTGGTGCAGGGCCTCACCTTCGGCGCAGTCAAATAGGTTTCCACGAGGACTATCGCCATGTCATTCCTGCAACTGCGCAACATCGAAAAGAACTTCGGCGACGTGAAGGTCATCAAGAACGTGAACCTCATGATCCAGAAGGGCGAGTTCGTCGTCTTCGTCGGCCCATCCGGCTGCGGTAAGTCCACCCTGCTGCGGCTCATCGCCGGGCTGGAGAACATCGACGGCGGCCAGCTCCTGCTCGATGGCCGCGACATCACCCGCGTGCCTTCGCCCAAGCGCGACCTCGCCATGGTCTTCCAGAGCTACGCGCTCTATCCGCACATGAGCGTGGCGGAGAACATGAGCTTCGCGCTCAAGCTCGCGCATGTGGAAAAGCCGATCATCGAGGAGAAGGTCGGCCGTGCCGCCGGCATCCTCAACCTGCGCGACTACCTTGTCCGCACCCCGCGGGAACTCTCCGGTGGGCAACGCCAGCGGGTGGCGATCGGCCGCGCCATCGTGCGCGCGCCCAAGGTCTTCCTCTTCGACGAGCCGCTCTCCAACCTCGATGCCGCGCTGCGGGGGCAGACGCGGGTGGAGATCGCCAAGCTGCATCGCGAACTGGGTGCCACCACCATCTACGTCACCCACGACCAGGTGGAGGCGATGACGCTCGCCGACCGCGTGGTGGTGCTGCGCGACGGCGAGATCCAGCAGGTGGGCACACCGCTGGAGTTGTACGACGCGCCGGCCAACCAGTTCGTCGCGCAGTTCATCGGCACGCCGCAGATGAACGTGCTGCCCGCGGAGGCCGTACCCGAATTCGCGGCCCAGCTGCCGGGCACACCACGCGATGCCTCGCTGGGCGTCCGGCCGGAGTACCTGCATCTCACGCCTGCGGGCAGCGGCCGCCTTCCCGCCAAAGTGGAGCTGGTCGAATCGCTGGGCGCGGAGACGCTGATCTATGTGAGCACCGAGCGCGGCACCCAGATCATCGTGCGGCAGAACACCCGCACCAAGCTCGCGGCGGGCGACCGCGTCGGCCTGGATGCCGACCTCTCCGCGGTGCTGGTCTTCGACCGCGCCGGCCAGCGCCTCGCCACGGCACATTGAGGGCGCGACGATGACACAGGACACCCTCACGATCCTGCACCTGGGCCTGGGCTCCTTCCACCGCGCCCACCAGGCGATGTACCTGAACCGCCTGATCGAGCGCGGCGACAGCGGCTGGCAGCTCGCCGGCGGCAACCTGCGGCCCGACATGGCCGACACCCTCGCCGCACTCGAACGCCAGCACGGCGAATACACGCTGGAGACCGTCACGCCCGCGGGCGAGCGCAGCTACGAGCGCATCCGCTCCATCCACCGCATCGTGCCCTGGGATGCCGAGCTCAAGGGCCTCGTCGCGCTCGGCGCGGAGCCGTCCACCCGCATCCTCTCCTTCACGGTGACGGAGGCCGGCTACTACCTCGACGACCACAACGAGCTCGACCTGCGCTATGCGGACCTTGCCAGCGATCTCGCCGGCACCAGCCGCAGCACCATCTACGGCGCACTCGCCGCCATCCTCGCCGAGCGCCGCCGACGCGATGCGGGCCCGGTGACCCTGCTCTCCTGCGACAACCTGCGCGCCAACGGCGAGCGCTTCCGCCGCGGCTTCCTTGCCTTCCTGCGCCAACGCAGCGAGCACGAGTTGCTGCATTGGGTGGAGGACAACACCACCTCGCCTTGTTCGATGGTGGACCGCATCACCCCGCGGCCCACGCCGGATGTCGCCGAACGCGTGAAGGCCGCCACCGGCTGGGACGACGGCGCGGCAGTGATGGGCGAGCGCTTCACCCAGTGGGTGATCGAAGACCGCTTCTGCAACGGCCGCCCGGCCTGGGAAGAGGTCGGCGCGGAGATGGTGGAATCCGTGCACGCCTACGAGGAAGCCAAGATCCGCATCCTCAACGCGAGCCACAGCTGCATCGCCTGGGCCGGCACGCTCGTGGGCCATCGCTACATCCACGAGGGCGCGCTGGACGCCGACATCCGCCGCATGGCACACGACTACGTCACCGAGGACGTGATCCCCTGCCTCACGCCGAGTCCGCTGGACCTCTCCGCCTACCGCGACACCGTGCTGGACCGCTTCTCCAACCCGCATATCCGCGACACCAACCAGCGCGTCGCCGCCGATGGCTTCGCCAAGATCCCCGGCTTCATCGCACCGACCATCCGCGAACGCCTGGCCGAGGACCACGGCGCCAACAGCGTGGCCATGCTGCCCGCCCTCTTCTTCGCTTTCCTGGAGCGCTGGCATCGTGGCGAACTGCCCTACGAGTACCAGGACCAGGGCATGGACCCCGACATCGCGCACGGCTTCTTCCATGCGGCCGACCCGCTGCTCGCCTTCTGCCAGGACATCACGCTCTGGGGCCCGCTGGCGGGCGATCCGCGACTCGCACACGCGGTCTTCGCCGCCTACGCGCGGGTGCAGCACTTCCTCGGGCGGGGCGCGGCGTGAGCACGATCGCATGAGCACGATAGCGCGGCTCGCCGGACGGCATGCGCTCATCACCGGCGCGGGCGGTGGCATCGGCATGGCAGTCGCGGCGGCCTACCTCGCGGAAGGCGCGCGCTGCACGCTGGTCGACCGGCAGACGCAGGCCACGGGTGCGTTGGCCGAATTGATCGCACGCCATCCCGAGCATGTGCACTACCGCGCCGCCGACGTCGCGGATGCCGGCGCGATGCGCACGTTGGTGGCCGAGGCGAACAGCACGCACGGCACCCTCGACCTGCTCTTCAACAACGCCGCAATCTTCGACCTCGCGCCGCTACTGGACTCGGACGAGGCGATGTACGAACGGCTCTTCGCGGTGAACGTGAAGGGACTCTTCTTCACCATGCAGGCGGTGCTCGCCGGCCTGGTGGCAGCGGGTCGTCCGGGCAGCGTGATCAACCTCGCCTCGCAGGCCGGGCGGCGCGGCGAGGCGCTGGTCTCGCACTACTGCGCGAGCAAGGCGGCCGTCATCAGCTACACCCAGTCCGCCGCACTGGCGATGGCGCCGCACGGCATCCGGGTCAACGCAATCGCGCCAGGCGTGATCGACACCCCGATGTGGGGCCAGGTCGATGCACTCTTTGCCCGCTACGAGGGTCTACAGCCGGGAGAGAAGAAGGCTGCGGTCGGCCGCGCGGTGCCGCTCGGGCGCATGGGCACGCCGCAGGACATCGTGGGCGCAGCCGTCTTCCTCGCCGGCCCCGAGTCGGCCTACATTACCGCGCAAACGCTCAACGTCGACGGCGGCAACGTCATGAGCTGAGCGCCGCTGCATCGCAACCGCACCCACCACGAGGCCTGTCATGGCGAGCGTTCCCCGCATCCGCACCCCGGAACTGGAGCATTCCCGCACGCGCGATCCGCTCCAGGGTTTCGAGCCCAAGGACAGCTACGGCTTCATCCGCTACCTGGAGCACGGATTCCCGAACCCGCTGGTGCGCTGGCACTACCACGAGGAATACGAGCTGCATCTGATCGTCGCCACCCGCGGCAAGGTCTTCGTGGGTGACTACATCGGCCAGTTCGGGCCGGGCCACCTGGTGCTCACCGGTCCGCGCCTGCCGCACAACTGGATCTCCACCGACTACCCCGAAGGCGGCGTGAAGCTGCGCGACCACGCGCTACAGTTCGCCCATGAACCCTTCGAGTCCGCCACCCGCCTGATTACCGAACTGCGCCCCGCGCTGCCGGTGCTCGAACGCGCGCGCCACGGCATCGAGTTCTTCGGCATCTCCGACGACGCCGAGCGCCTCTTCATCCGCATCCGCGAGACGCGTGGCCTCAAGCGCTTCTCCGCCTTCGTCGAGTTCCTCGCGCTGCTGGCCGACTGCAACGAATACCGCCAGCTCTCCGCCGCGCGCATCCAGAGCTTCGACGACGACACCTCGCTCGCCAAGATCAGCGCCATCGTCGCCTACATCGCCGAGCACTGCGCCGAGGATCTCTCCCTCGCCAACTTCGCCCACCGCGCCAACATGACCGAGAGCACCTTCTCCCGCTTCTTCCAGCGGGCCACCGGCAACACCTTCTCGGAGTTCGTGAACCGCCTGCGGATCAACAAGGCCTGTCAGCTACTGATGGAGACCGACCACTACATCGCCAACGTCTGCTACGACGTCGGCTTCAACAACGTCGCCAACTTCAACCGGCGCTTCCTGCAGATCAAGGGCATGACGCCGAGCGAATTCCGGCGCCAGGCGGGGGAGCGGTTTGGGGTGGTGGTGTCGGCGTAGGCGACGTGGCGCGCGGTCGGTGCCGCATGGTCCGGTGCCCGCGCAAGACAACTGTTGGACGTCGCGCCAGTAGGTGTCCGCGTCTCTACTGCCCTGCGAATTTCTCGTTTCGACCCTGAGCGGCCTTTCGGTGCCGTGACGCTTTTGACTCCCCGTGGCTAGAAAGCGGACAGCCGCGTCGAACTGCGCGGCAATCTCTTCTGGCGCGACGACGGCTTTGGCAAATTGAGGCGCATCGCAGGAGTTTTCCATCCACGCCAGGCCGTTCGACAAACAACGATTAGGCGCCTCCGCAAATACGCTCTGCTGCGCGCAATCTGTCAACAAGGCGCCTTCGGCTGCTTGACGAGTCGCCGCCCTATGACGGCGGCAAGTACTGCCAACGCTAGCGTGCTTGGTTCAGGAACTTCTCCGTCTAGGACGGGCCAGACATAGAACTTTTCGTCTTGGTAGTAAGTGGCTTGAGCGCCTGTTGCAGTTTCGAAAGTCCACGCGGTTCCATCAATGAAACCTGGCTGTTCATCCCAATAGTAATACGCGACCACGTTGAGAAATGGCCCGATGTCTCGTTCGCCAAAGTAGGACATATCTACGCCGTTGATGGTGCCGTTTCCCCAAAGACCCCAGCCGGCAATCGGCGTGCCATCCGCACGCCCTTGTGGCTTCAGGCCGAAGTTGTTGTAGTACATGTGGCCCAATTCGCTGACTACCTTCCCTCCAACGATGGTTTTGGGGCTGAACCCACAGTCCCCTCCCCCATACGGCGAGCCTGTACAGCCAGGGGCTCCCAAGTCCTCCATGCGAGGTAGGCGCCAAGAGTTAAATCCCAGATACTCGGCTGCGTTCATGGCGACAATGAACTCGTTGGCTTCCGCCCAGTTCATATAGCCTAGTTGGCCTATTCCGCCGAATACGGGTGCACTGATACCTTCAACCCCAAAGGTATTGGTTGCCGCCAGGTTGGCATCTTGTAGCCACGTAATATTGGCGACAGTGTCGTAGACGAGTCCATTCCCTCGTGCAATGAGGGTCGCAGAAGTCGTTGATGCGAACAGCAGCGTCGTCAAAGCCAGCAGCATCTTTCTCACGGGAAGTCCTTTCTCAATAAGGTCGATGGGATGCTGAAGCAGAATGAGTGCCAATATACAATCGCCTGAAAGGACAAGGGCTCCTCGATGCGAAACCCTTAACGCGTAAAGAACCCCGACAAAAGCCGTCGCCTCAGGCCTGCTCGTTCCGCAATCCTGCGTAAGAACTTCCTGCAAGCGAAAGGCTCGCAAGGAGTGGAACAGTGGGCCTAGCCTAGTACGGCCTCAAGCGCCTCGGCATGAGGGCCTCGAACAACGGAACAAGTTCCTGGTGCGTACGAGTCCTTTCAGAAGGGATTTGGGCGGAGTTCCGCTATTGGTTCCTACCCGGTGCGATCTTCTTTGCGCCAAGGAGCCGCTTCTGGCCGAGGCTGTGTAAAAACGAAGTGAACGCCCGCGCCCCATAGGTGTCTATGCGATAGGCATGAAGTGGGGAGGCAAACGATGAAGCGATTCGTCGAAGGGTGCAGTCGAACGCAAAGTGTCCTGCTGCCCGAGTGCCTGGAGGACTTTGTCAGCGAGACTAATCCAGTGCGCGTCATCGACGTATTCGTCGATGAGCTGGATCTGCGAAAGCTCGGCTTCGCCAGCGTGGCCCCCGCAGCAACGGGGCGTCCGGCCTATCACCCGGCGATCCTTCTCAAGCTCTACATCTACGGCTATCTGAACCGGATCCAGTCGAGCCGGCGCCTGGAGACTGAGGCGCAGCGCAACCTGGAGCTCCTGTGGCTGCTCGGGCGCCTGACGCCCGACTTCAAAACCATCGCGAACTTCCGCAAGGACAACCCCCAGGGCCTGCGTGGCGTCTGCCGACAGTTCGTGGTGCTCTGTCGAGAGTTGGGTCTGTTCGGTGAGGCCACGGTTGCCATCGATGGCAGCAAGTTCAAGGCGGTCAATAACCGGGACCGCAACTTCACGCGCGCCAAGCTACAGCGGTAACTTGAGCAGATCGAATCGAGCATCGCGCGCTATCTGGTCGAGATGGACGCCGCGGACCGGCAGGCGCCTGCGGTCGCGGCGCTGAAAAAGGAACGACTGCAGGAGAAGATCGCCACGCTCAGGGCGCGCGTGAAGGCGCTCGAAACGATCGGTGTCGAACTAGCGCAGGCGCCCGACCAGCAGTTCTCGCTCACCGATCCGGATTCCCGCGCGATGAAGACGCGCGGCACGGGCGTGGTTGGCTACAACGTCCAGACGGCCGTCGAGACGCAGCACCATCTGATCGTCACCCACGAAGTGACCAACGTCGGGACGGATCGCGGTCAGCTCAGCAGGATGGCCAAACAGGCGCGGCGCGTCCTGCGCGTGGAGTATCTGACGGCGATCGCCGATCGCGGTTACTACAGCGGCGAGCAGATCCTCGCCTGCCACCAGGCCGGCATCGTTCCCCTGGTGCCGAAAACGCAGACCTCGAACGCCAAAGCGGACGGCCGCTTCGACAAAGCAGCGTTCGTGTACGACCCTCACGCCGACGAGTACGTCTGCCCCGCCGGAGAGCGCCTGATCTACCGCTTTTCACGCGAAGAGGCCGGGATGCTGATGCACCGCTACTGGAGTTCAGCCTGCCCGCGCTGCAAGCTCAACATCAGTGCACGCCCAGCGACTATCGACGCGTCGGCCGCTGGGAGCACGAAGAGGAGCTTGAAACGATGCAGGCACGGCTCGATGAAGCACCCGACAGCATGCGCATCCGGCGACGAACCGTGGAGCACCCCTTCGGAACGCTCAAGGCATGGATGGGGGCGACGCACTTTCTCACCAAGGGTCTGGAGCGAGTCGGCTCGGAGATGAACCTGCACGTCCTCGCGTACAACCTCAAGCGCGTGATCAACCTGATCGGCAGTGCGGCCCTGATCAGAGCGATGAGGGCCTGAGCAGGGCCTCTTTTTGCTCCGCGCAGCGAGCGCGTAGGCAATTCCACAGTCTTGCTCGCCGCTTTTACATGCAGAGCCACTCGCCACCGACAGCAAATCCAAAGCGTTTTTACACAGCCTCGGCCGAGACTGTGTAAAAACAAGAATCGCCAAGTGTCAGGTGGGAACGCCCGTGTGCTGCGCGACCAAGACTGACCGAAAAGTGGGATGGTCGAAAGGGTTTCGCCGCCAAGGAAAGCGCTTGGTGGGAAATATGCCAAAAGCATCATTGGAAAATCGCGTTTTTACAGAGCCTCGGCCGGAAGTGCCCACTTGGACATTCGAGCGTGACCGCCGCCGACATCAGCAATCTCCGGGCCGCAAATAGGTGTCATCGCAATATCCTATTCCCTGGGACTTCGCCCAGAGGCTGGCGGGCTATGCTCACACTCCGCCCTTCCCCCGATAGCTCCATGCAGACCGAACTAACCGGCCCCCGTATACGCCTGCGCTTGATGCGCCCCGACGACGGCCCCGCGCTCCTCGCCGCCGCAGCGGACGGCGAGCTCTGGAACATCCCCTTCACCGTGGTGCCGGATGCCGAAGGTGTTGCGGCGTACATCGCGCATGCGCTCAAGGGTTACGAGGAGGGGCATGTGCTGCCCTTCGTGACCGAGCTGCGTGAGACGGGTGAGGTGGTGGGCAGCACGCGTTTCTGGAAGATCGACGGGCGTCATCGCAAGCTAGAGATCGGCAGCACCTGGATTGCGCAGCGCTGGCAGCGCAGCTTCGTGAATACGGAAGCGAAGTACCTGATGCTGCGTTACGCCTTCGAGGATCTGGCCTGTGTGCGGGTGCAGCTGCAGACCGACGAGCTCAACCTGAAGTCGCGCGCGGCGATCCTGCGGCTGGGCGCGAAGGAAGAGGGCGTGCTGCGGCATGAGCGGATCATGCCGGACGGGCGCAAGCGCAATTCGGTGCGCTTTTCGATCATCGACGAGGAGTGGCCGCAGGTGCGGGAACGGCTCGAAGCCCGACTGGGCCTCGAGCCGCCTCGCGTGCCGGCCGCCTGACCGGCTGGCGATCGACGAACCCCCGAACGTCTGATCGCTGGCGCATCGCGCCATCCGTGCGGATGCTCTCCGCAACACCATGCTCGCGCATCGGCACGGTGGCGGACATCAGACGATTCTCAATCGCTCGCGCGGCTACGCGCGCCGCCATGCCAGGCGCGGGGCAGCTTGCCGACGTCCAGTTGCAGGGCCGGCACTTCGGCGAAGGCAGCCATCAGCTCATCGACCACCAGGCGCACACGCTGGCTGACGAGCTGGCGATGCGGATAGCAGAGATACATCTCGCGTTTGCCGTGGTCGTAGAGGTCGTGCAGCACCAGCTTGAGCCGGCCTTCCTTCAGGTATTGCCCCGCGTGCAGCAGGCCGGAGCGGCAGATGCCTTCGCCGCGTAGCGCCAGCTCGAGGAAAGCATCCGGGTCGGTGGCCCAGAGCTGCGACTGCAACGCCCATTCCTGGTAGCCGCTGCCGGAGGCGCGACGGAAGCGCCAGGACATGCTCTGGCCGGAGGCAAAGCGCAGGCCGAAGACGCGATGCTTGTGCAGGTCGTCCGGGCTGCGCGGCACACCGTGGCGCCGCAGGTATTCGGGCGAGGCCACCAGCACGCTCTGCAGCGGGCAGATACGCCGCGCCACGAGGTTGGAATCGGTCATCAGGCCGCCGCGGATCGCGAGGTCGAAGCCATCCGCAATCAGGTCCACCTCGTAGTCGGAGAGGCTGACCTCCAGCTCCAGGCGCGGATAGCGCTCGGCGATGCGCGGCAGGGCAGGCAGTGCGAAGCGACGGCCGAAGGAGTTGCTGGATGAGATGCGCACCCGGCCCACCGGGTCGTTGCCGCGCATGGTGACGTCGCCCACGGCCGCGTCGAGCATGCGCAGCGCTTCACCGGCGCGGGCGAGAAAGGCCTCGCCTTCCGCGGTGAGCTGCAGGCGCCGCGTGCTGCGGTTGAAGAGCCGCACCTGGAGTTCCTGCTCCAGGCGCATCACGTTCTTGCTCACAGCCGCCGGCGTGAGCTCCAGGCGATTGGCCGCGGCGGTGAAACTGCCGCTCGTGGCGCTCTCCACAAAGGACACCAGGCCCTGAAGGTTCTTCATCGCAACCCTACTCGCGGTTGAAAGTGTTGCGACATTATGTGTCTTCCGCGCTGGTCCTGCCGTCTCTAGATTCGAGCCCATCGAACAACGCAACGGAGCAGACCATGCAGACGCAGCCTTCCCGCACCGCCGCAGCCATCGCCGTCTCGTCCCTCGTTGGGGCCGCGCTCGCGACGGCACCTGTCGCCGGCATCGCCGACATCCCTCGCTTCGTCGCCGCCGACCGCGCGGTGGACCAGGCAATCGCGGATCAGCGCCTTGTGGGTGCCGTGGTACTGATCGCGCAGCACGGCCGCGTCGTCCATCGCCATGTTGCGGGGCTCGCGGATCGCGAGGCGCATACGCCGATGCGCGAAGACGCGCTCTTCCTCTACAGCTCGATGACCAAACCGATCGTCACGGTGGCCGCGCTGCGCCTGGTGGAGCAGGGCCGGCTCGGGCTCGACGATCCGGTCACCCGCTGGCTGCCGGACTTCCGCCCGCGCACCGCTGACGGCCGCACCCCGACGATCACGCTGCGCCAGCTCCTGAGCCACAGCGCCGGGCTGGACTACGAGTTCCAGCAGCCGGCTGATGGCGACTACCAGCGGCTCGGTGTTTCCAGCGGCCTCGACGACATCGCGGTCTCGCTGCCCGAGAACCTGCAGCGCCTCGCGCAGGCACCGCTGGCCTATGAGCCCGGCAAGGCCTGGCGCTATTCGATGGCGATGGATGTGGTCGGTGCAGTGATCGAGAAGGCCTCAGGCCAGTCGCTGCCGGATGCGGTGAAGACCCTGGTGACCGACCCGCTTGCCATGCGCGATGCGCGCTTCGGCGTCGCTGACGCCGAGCGGCTGGCCACGCCCTACGGCGAACCGCAGCCCTCGCCGGTCCGCATGCCCGCCCACTACACCGGCCAGATCTTCGGCAACGCGATCCGCTACGCCCCCGAGCGCCTGCACGATCCGAAGGCCTGGCCCTCGGGCGGCGCCGGCATGGCCGGCACGGCGGGCGATTTCATGCGCCTCGCCGCCGCGCTCTCGGTCGGCGGCGGGCGCATCCTGAAGCGCGAGACGGTGGCCGAGATGACGCGTGCCCAGGTCGGCCCCGAAGCGCAGACGCTTGGCCCGGGATGGGGCTTCGGCTTCGGCGGCGCGGTGCTCGCCGACCCGGCGCTCGCCGGCAGCCCGCAGGGCAAGGGCACCTTGTTGTGGGGCGGCGTGTATGGCCACTACTGGTTCATCGACCCGCAGCGCGAACTGGCCGTCGCGCTCTTCACCAACACGGCCATCGAAGGCATGGTCGGCCCGGTGACCACGGCGCTGCGGGACGCGGTATATGCCGGCCTGGAGGCACGCTGAAGCGGCCTCCCACCGGGACGTTCAGCGTTGCTGTTGTTCGACCTGCGCGCGCAGCCGCCCCTCCAGCTCGCGCAGCTCCGGCGTGTAGGCCTCACCGAAGTCTTCGGGCGCGAAGATCTGGCGGATTTCGAACTCCGCCTCTTCGCCCGGCATGGGGTCGGGGCAGCGCTTGACCCATTCGATCGCCTCCGCCTTGGACTTCACTTCCCAGATCCAGAAGCCGGCGATCAGCTCCTTGGTCTCGGCGAAGGGACCGTCGACGACGGTGCGCTGCCCGCCGGAGAGGTACACGCGTGCCCCTTTCGAGCTTGGCTGCAGGCCGTCGCCGGCGACCATCACGCCGGCGTTGACGAGCTCCTCGTTGAACTTGCCCATCGCCGCCAGCAGCTTGCCGTCGGGCATCTTGCCGGCTTCGCTGTTGGGGGTGGCCTTGATGATGATCATGAAGCGCATGGGATTCTCCTGTGGGGTCAGTGGAAGACGATCGTCGTCGTCCCCCCGTGGTCGAACGGGAAGCGGAGGAATCGACATGGGTCTGTGCGCGATGTTCCTCGGTCCGCACAGACCATGGCGGTGATGCCTCGGGGCGGGCAATGATCGTGCGCAGGGCGCATTCCTGCGGGCGAACCGCGCGGAGGAATGCGCCTTGCGCGCCGGCTTCAGCGCTCCGCCGATTGAAACGCCTTCACGAACTCCACGAAGGCCCGCAGCGGGGCGGGCAGGTGGCGGCGGCCCGGGTAGTAGAGGAAGGGCCCGCTGAAGGACTGCCACCAGTCCTCCAGCACGGGTTCGAGGGCGCCGCTGTCCAGGTGCGGCCGGAGCCAATCCTCGAACAGGCTGATGACGCCGCAGCCGGCCAGCGCCGCATCGATCTTGAGATCGACGCCACCCCCGATGAGCACGACCAGGGGCCCCTGCGGCTCGATCTCCACGCGCTCTCCCTCGCGTTCAAACTCCCAGGCGGGCATGAGTCCGCTCGGGAAACGTCCGCGAAGACAGCTGTGCTGGAGCAGATCGCGAGGGTGGCGCGGCCTGCCACGTGCGTCGAGGTAGGTTGGCGCCGCCGCAGTGGCGATGCGCTGGATCCGCGGACCGATGGGCACTGCGATCATGTCCTGCTCCAGCTTTTCGCCGTAGCGGATGCCTGCATCGCAGCCGGCCGCGAGCACGTCGACGAAGCTCTCTTCGACGGCGACCTCGACCCGGATGTCCGGGTAGGCCTTCAGGAAGGGCGGCAGGATCGCCGGCAGGACCAGTTTTGCGGCGCTGGCCGGCACGTTGAGCCGCAAGGTGCCGGCAGGCCGGTCGCGGAAGCCGTTGATCACGTCCAGCGCGGCCTCGATTTCACCGAGCGCCGGCCCCAACCGCTCCAGCAGGCGCGTACCCGCTTCGGTCGGCGCGGTGCTCCGTGTGCTGCGATGGAGAAGGCGCACGCCCAGCTGCGCTTCCAGCCGCTTCACCGCCTCGGAGAGGCCCGAGGCGCTGATGCCCATCTGGCGCGACGCCTCGCGGAAGCCACCGGCACGGGCGACCCCCTGGAAGGCCGCCAGACCGCTGAGGCCTGCCAGTGCGCCGAGACCGGCCATGTGCTTGGGCAACTTCTCCATGGGTGGGTCTCCTGGCGCGGGTAGGCGTGAGTGTCCGGAATTCCGTACGGGCCGTCCGGATTTTGCCGGGTTATCGGACGCTTATCGATTGCCTACAGTGCATAGACCCCACAACGCATTCGCAAGGAGCAGCCATGAGCAAGCCCGCAAAGCCCGCCCCGCAAACCGATACCTGGCGCCTCGGAGGCCGCACGGTGAAGCGGGTCGGCTACGGCGCCATGCAACTCGCCGGGCCCGGCGTGTTCGGGCCGCCCAAGGACCATGCGGCGGCGGTCGCAGTGCTGCGCGAAGCGGTGGCGCTGGGCGTCGACCATATCGACACCAGCGATTTCTACGGCCCCCACGTGACCAACCGTATCATCCGCGAAGCCCTGCACCCCTACGACGACGCGCTGACCATCGTCACCAAGGTCGGCGCACGACGCGGCGAGGACGCGTCCTGGATCCTGGCCCAGTCGCCCGCCGAGCTGACGCAGCAGATCCACGACAACCTGCGCAACCTCGGGCTAGACGTCCTCGACGTGGTCAATCTGCGCAGCATGCATGGCATCCACGGCCCGCAGGAGGGCTCGCTGGAAGCACAGCTCACCACGCTCGCGGAGCTGCAGCAGCAAGGCCTGATCCGCCATATCGGCCTCTCCAACGTCACCGCAAAGCAGATCGCGGACGCGCGGCGGGTCTGCGAGATCGTGTGCGTGCAGAACCACTACAACCTCGTGCATCGCGAGGACGACGCGCTGCTCGACCAGCTCGCGGACGAAGGCGTGGCTTACGTACCCTTCTTCCCGCTGGGCGGATTCACGCCGCTGCAGTCCGGCGTGCTGTCCGAGGTGGCAGCGGAGCTCGGCGCGACGCCGATGCAAGTGGCGCTCGCCTGGCTGCTGCAGCGTTCGCCGAACCTGGTGCTGATTCCTGGCACCTCGTCGATCACGCATCTGCGGGAGAATCTGGCGGCGGCCTCGCTGGTGCTGCCGACTGCTGCGGTGGAGCGGCTCGATGGCATCGCGGCTGCGGGCAGCGCGGCGCCTGCAACGCACTAGAGGCGTATCTGCCCGTGCGAACGAGCGCCGCCGGCGCGGCGGCGCTCCAGCCTCTTGAAATACTGCGTCCGGCTCAGAGCGCGCTCAGCAGAATCCTGAGCACACCTATGGCCACGTACAGGGCAACGACAGCTCCGAAGCTCACGCCACCGAGGCTGGCGATGACAGACAGATGTCGGTCGTTGTCGAGATTCAAGGCGTCGACGTGCCGGACGACGGCGCGCGCCCGCCAGGTCAGCACGATGTTGGCGAGAAAGCCCAGCAGGACTCTGCCGAGGACGAGCCCGAGCGTGGCCACTGCCGCAAGCTCGTCCGTTTGCAAAGGCCGCCCGATGAATTTCAGAGCCACGATCACCAGCACGGTCAGTCCGAAGTCGAAGAAGGCTGCCGGCAGTACGTAGCGATAGAGCTTTCTGTGCACGAACCAGTGAAAACCGAATACCGCTGCCCAACCGTTGAAGCCGGCGGTACGCGCCTGCTTCGTGTGGAAAGCGAGCATCAGGGGCGGGTAGGAGGAAGGACCTGTAAAGGCCGCAAATTCCGACAGCGAGATGTCGGAATCGACGGGAGCGAGAGCGGCCCCGGCAATGGAGGCCTTGGATGGCACATATGGACTCGTGGACATTCTTGTTCTTTCTGGATCTTTTGTGATCGCGAGCCGCGGGCTCGCCTCCCTCAGCGCTCGCTGCGTGTCCTGCGTTGCGGCGCTGATGCGGCGAAGTTTCGTTCGATGAGGCGCGACGCGCAACGTCCGCGCTCATGGAAAGCGGGAGCCCCAGTCGAATGAGCCTCGCCCATCGATCTCCGTCTCGACCGATCAGGGCGCAGCCAGATGCGCCCGCATGAACGCCGTCACCTGCGCGTTGAAGCGCTCATGAAAAGCCACGCGATCAAAGCCGGGGCGATCTGAGCAGAGCTCCGGCAGGCTTTGGGTCATTTGTGTGGGACACGGTGCCAGGAAGCTGTAATGGCCTGAGCCCGCCACGCTGTAGAAATCCGGCGCAGCGGGCAGGGCCTTGCGGATCGCGGCCACGGCTTCAGGTGTGACGCCACCACCGCCGTATTCCGAAGCCCACAATTGCACTGGCACGCTCATTCCGGCCAGCCCTGCCGCGCTGAACACTGACAGCGGGTCGGCAATCACGGCGGCCTTGATGCGCGGGTCGGGCGGTGGCAAGGGTGGCAGCGGGCCTTTGATTTCTGCGCAGAACGGCAAATCCGGCTGATGCACGCAGAAGGCCTCGCCCAACTTCAGGTCCGGCACGGCGCCAATGCTGACAAGGCCGGTGTAGCCGCCGCGCGAGAACCCGAACAGGCCGATGGCCTGATCGTTGATATGCGCGGCGCCGGGCCAGGCGCGCGTCATCCAGCTGATCAAGCGCGTCATGTCGCGCGGGCGGGAGAAGAACGGGGCCAGGTGCATCTGCTGGCTCAGGTCTGCAGCGGTGTCGCCGGGGTGATTGATGGCGGCGACCACAAAGCCCGCATCCGCCAGGGCCGCGGCGGTGTCCCGATGGCCCAGCGCACTGCCGCCGGTGCCGTGGGATATCACCACCAGCGACAAGTGGTCTCCCTGCAGCGGGGCGTCCTTGGCCACATTAAAGGTGAATGGCCCCACGGCCAGCTCGGCGGGTGGCGTAGCGCTGCGATACCAGACCGCACCTTTCAGGATCGGGCCATCTGCATCGGCCGGCACACTGATCCAGGCAAAGCCGGCGGCACGGGCGGCGAAACTGCTCAGGGAGAGCAGGCCGGCAAACAGGGTCCGGTAGATGTGTTTCATGTGCTTGCCCCTGCTGGCGCATGCAGCGTATGCACCGTTTGCGACGTGACCGGCGCGGTACCGCACCGCGAGCTCTGATGGTTTTCCAGCACGGGTCGGTTCTCCGGTTGGTAGCCGCATGTGGCGCGAGCTTGAATAGCGCGGCGGCTCCGCACCGACGCTGCACTCCTGCTATGGGTGGTGTAGATGCAGCCCGCCCAAATTGCCACGCCTCCTCGGCAGTCGGGTTCAACCCCCGCAGGCCGCCTCGATCAGGATGCCCGCCGTTTCCGGCAGGGCCTTGAGCACCGGATGCCCCGGCTCGAAGGTCTGGCTGGCGGTGTAGCCGCCTTCGATCAGCAGGGCGAGGCCGCGGGCCAGCGCGGCGGGGTCGCGGGCGCCGGCAGCTTTGGCGACGGCGACGAGGCGTTTGAGGAGTTGGGCCTTGTTGCGGGCGACGGCCTGGCGCGCGGGATGTTCGGGATCGGGGAATTCAGCGGCGATGTTCACGAAGGGACAGCCGCGGTAGGTGGGTTTGCGGGTGCGCTCGGCCAGGTCGACGAAGAGCTGCATCAGTTGCGCGCGCGGCGCGTCCGGATGCTTGGCGAGGCTGGCGTCGAACTTGGACCAGAAGAGTGCGTCGCGGCCTTCAAGGTAGTGAAGCAGCAGCGCGTCCTTGGACTCGAACTGGCGGTAGAGGCTCATCTTGTTCACACCGGCACGCTTGACCACCGCGTCTATGCCGACAGAGCGTGCGCCCTCGCGGTAGAAGAGCTCATCCACCGCGTCGAGGATCTGCTGCTGCGCGTCGGCCGCGGGCACGATCTTGCGGGTGCGCGGCGCGGGGTTACGCGGGGCGGGGCTGCGGGTCTTCTGGGTCGTCGTCATGGATGCTGCTCCGGCGAATTCCGTCACACGATGCTTGACATGTTACCGAGCGGTACATAGCATCCGCAACTCCAATGTGACCGATCGGTAACAAGATCGGCGCGGGAGCGGTTCCCCGCACTTCCCTCTTTCTGACTCCTTCCCCCGGAGACCGACGATGCAGGCATTTACACAGTGGCTGGGCAGACGCACCGGATCACGTTTCCATTACGCCTGGATCGCCGTGGCCGCGACCTTCCTGGTGATGCTGGTGACCGCCGGCACCCGCGGCACGCCCAGCGTGATGATGGTGGAGTTGGAGAAGGCCTTCGGCTGGGACCGCGCCACGATCTCGCTGGCGCTCTCGATCAACCTCGCGCTCTTCGGCCTCATGGGGCCCTTCGCCGCCGCGGCGATGGAGCGCTTCGGCCTGCGTCGCGCAGTGCTATCAGCCCTGGTGGTGCTGGCCGCCGCAGTCGGGCTTTCCAGCCTGATGCGCGCCAGCTGGCAGATGTGGGTGCTGTGGGGTTTCGTGGTCGGTTGCGCCACCGGCGTGACCTCGATGACCCTGGGCGCAACGGTGGTCAATCGCTGGTTCAAGGAGCGTCGCGGTCTCGCGATGGGCGTCCTCACCGCCAGCACCGCGACCGGCCAGCTCGTGTTCCTGCCGCTGCTGGCCTGGGTGGTGGAACGCTTTGGATGGCAGCCGGTGGTGCTGATCGTCGCGGCCGCGATCGCGCTGATCGTGCCGCTGGTCTTCTTCCTGTTGCCAGAGCGGCCGGCCTCGCTCTCGCTGCGTCTCTACGGCGAAGCGGAAGACGCGCCGCTCTTCAACGACAGCACCCGCCGCAACCCGATCGCGATCGCTTTTGGCGCGCTTGGCCGCGCGGTGAAGGTGCGTGACTTCTGGCTGCTCTTCGCGAGCTTCTTCGTCTGCGGCGCGAGCACCAACGGCTACATCGGCACGCACTTCATCGCGATGTGCGGCGACTACGGCATGGGGCCGGTGCAGGGCGCGAGCATCCTCGCCGCGATGGGCGCGCTGGACCTGGTCGGCACCACCGCATCAGGCTGGCTCTCGGACCGCTTCAACAACCGCGTGCTGCTCTTCTGGTATTACGGTCTGCGCGGGCTGGCGCTGATCTACCTGCCCTGGGCCTTCGGCATCACCTACTTCGGACTGCCGGTGTTCGCGCTGTTCTACGGCCTGGATTGGATCGCCACCGTGCCGCCGACGGTGCGGCTGACCACCGATGTGTTCGGTCGCCAAGACGCGCCGATCGTGTTCGGCTGGATCGTCGCCGGCCACCAGCTCGGGGCCGCCTGCGCGGCGCTGGTCGCGGGCCTGCTGCGCAACAGCCTGGGTAGCTACACGGTCGCGACGATGATCTCGGGTGGCCTCTGCCTGGTCGCCGCGGTGCTGGTGCTGCGCATCTATCGCCGACCGCAGCCCGTGCCCGTCGCGGCCTAGGACTCTCACCCTGGGCCAACGCTCCAGCGCCCCGCACCGCCCACACGGTGCGAGGCGCTGTCACGTCAGGCCCGCCACGGCACCGTGAGTGCCGCAGGCGCGGTCTGCCGCCCCACCAGGCCCGCAACCGCCAGCAGTGCGAGCAGGTAGGGCAGCATGATCAGGAGTGCATTGGGAACCTCGATGCCCAGAGCCGGAAGCTGGAACTGCAACGCCGTGGCCGCGCCAAAGAGCAGGCAGGCAAGCAGGGTGCGGCCGATCTTCCAGTTGCCGAAGATCACCGCGGCGATCGCGAGATAGCCCGCGCCGCTGGTCATGCCCTCGGTGAAGGTGTGGATGTCGCCGATGGAAAGAAAGCAGCCCGCCAGCGCGGACATGATCCCGGTGAAGAGCACTGCCGCGTAGCGGGTGCGCGTGACCGAGAGCCCCGACTTGTCCGCCGCCTTGGGCGCGACGCCGCAGGCATGGATGGAGAGCCCCAGCGCCGTGCGTGCCAGCACCCAGGCGGTGAGCGCGATCAGCGCCAACCCCAGGTAAAGCAGCCAGGTCTGGCGGAACAGCGCCTCGCCAAAGAGTGGAATGTCGCCCAAGCCGGGCGGTGCCCATTTCGACAGGCCGGGGATCTCGCTGCGCGAACGCGCGCCGAAGATCTCGCGGTAGGCGAGCGTGGTCGCGCCCAGCACCAGGATGTTGATGCCGATGCCGGTGACGATCTGGTTGGCACGCAGGGTGTTGCTGAGGAAGGCCTGCAGCAGCGCGACCGGGATCACCGCGATCACCCCGATGATCAGGCCCAGCACCGGGTTGCCCGTGGCCCAGGAGCCCACCGCGCCGGCGAAGGCGCCGGTGAGCATCATCCCTTCCACGCTCATGTTGAGCACGCCCGCGCGCTCGCTCACCAGCTCGCCGGTGGCGGCAAGGAAGAGTGGCGCGGCCAGGCGCACGGTGGAACCGCAGAAGACGGCGAGGATTTCGGGGCTCATCGTGCGGATTCCTTGCGTTCGATCCAGAAGGCGGCGGCCGCCAGCAGGAGGATGATCAGGCCCTGGATCACGCCGACCAGGGCGGTGGGGACGTTGGCGCTCATCTCGAGGTTGATGCCGCCCGAGCGCATGAAGCCGAAGAGCAGCGCGCCAGCGATCACGCCGGGGATGGAGCCACGCGCGAGCAGCCCGACCACCAGGCCGTCGAAACCGTAGCCTGAGGAGAAGCCGGCCTTGAGCACGTACTGGTCGCCCTGCAGCATGAAGCCGCCCGCGAGCCCGCCGAGCGCGCCGGCCAGCGCCATCGCCGCGACGATGCTGCGCGTCAGCGGGATGCCGGCCTTGCGTGCGGCCACCGGGTTGAGCCCGACTGCGCGCAGTTGGAAGCCGAAGACGCTGCGCGCCAGCACCACCGCCACCACCAGTGCCAGCACGATCGCGATCGGCAGGCCCAGATGCAGCGGGAAACCGGCGTCGCTGGTGAGCAGCGGCAGGCGCGTGAGCTCGGGGATCTCCAGCGACTCGGGCAGGGTCGCCGAGTTGTTCATCGGCTGGCGCAGCAGCGCCTCGGACTGCACGCTCCAGTAGAGCAGCCAGACGGCGATGAAGGAGAGCAGCAGGGTGCTGATGACTTCGTTGGTGCCGGCCTTGGCCTTGAGCACGCCAGCCAGGGCACCCCAGAGCGCACCGCCCAGCGCCGCCACCAGCAAGGGCACGATCCAGGCGAGCGGACCGGGCAGATGCGCCGCACCACCATAGAGACTCATGGCGGTGGCGAGCATGCCGCCGACCGCTATCTGGCCTTCGCCGCCGACGTTGGTCAGGTTGGCGCGCGAAGCCAGCACGAAGCCGAAGCCCACCAGGGCGAAGGCCAGCGCGCGATTGATCGAGGCGGCGATCGCGTAGTCCGAGCCCCAGGCACCGTCGGCGAAGGCGGCGAGCGCCTCGCCCACCGGCACGCCGATCGCGAGCACCAGGAGCGCGCCCAGCGCAAGCGCGAGCAGGACCGCGGCGAGCGGAATGCCGACCGAGACGCCGAGCCGGTTGAGGGAAAGCCGCTTGAGTGCGAGCGCGTTCGTCATGATGCCTGTCCTGCCATGAGGGCGCCGATGTACTCACGGGCGCCGGGTTCGGCCATGCGTTCGGCCGCGCACTCACCCATGATCCGGCCGCGGTAGAGCACGAGGATGCGGTCGGCCACCGCGAGCAGTTCGTCGAGTTCGGAAGAGATCAGCATCACGCCCACGCCCTTGTCGCAGGCGGCGCGGATGTGGCCATAGACCGCTTCCACCGCGCCCACGTCCAGGCCGCGGGTCGGTTGCGCGGCGAGCAGCAGCCGCAGCGTCGGCAGCGTGAGCTCGCGCGCCAGCACCGCCTTCTGCTGGTTGCCGCCGGACAGCGCGGAGAAGGGCACGTCCGCACTCGCTGCGCGCACGTCGAAGCGCTGCATCAGTTCGACGCTGCGGCTACGCAGCGCGCCGCGTTGCAGGAGGCCCCAGCGACGGAATTCGGCGAGCCGGTTCAGGTGCAGGTTGTCGGCTACGCTCATCGCAGTGATGCAGCCGACCTCGTGCCGGTCCTCCGGCACCACACCGACGCCGGCCGCGGTGATCTCCGCCGGGCTCGCCTCGGTGAGGTCGCGACCGCCGACATAGAAGCGGCCGTTGCTCACCTTCGCCATCCCGGCAAGCGCGGCGGCGAGTTCGCTCTGGCCATTGCCTTCCACGCCCGCGATGCCGACGATCTCGCCACGGCTCACCACCACGGTGAAGTTGTCCAGGCGCGTCACGCCTTGGGCATCGACCACCGAGAGGCCGTTGACCTGCAGGGCCTCGCTAGCGAGATCGCGGACGATCTCGCGCCGTTCGCGCGCCTCGCCCACGCCGAGCATCGCGGCCGCCGGGCCACCCAGCTCGCGCTGGATCATCGCCCGCACGAGCGCGTCGATGTCGCGTGCCGGCGCGTCGGACTCGGCCGCCACCTTGCCGCCGCGCAGCACCGTGGCGCGATCGGCGACCTGCTTGATCTCGGCGAGCTTGTGCGTGACCAGCACCACCGCGCAGCCGCGCTCGGCCACCTTGCGGCAGAGCACCAGCAGGGCGGTGATCTCGTCGGGCAGCAGCACCGCGGTGGGTTCGTCCAGCACCAGCAGGCGCGGCTCACGCATCAGGCATTTGACGATCTCCACCCGCTGGCGCTCGCCCACCGACAGCTCGTCGATGCGCGCGAAGGGATCGAGCGCGAGGCCGTAGTCCTTCACCAGTGCGCGGACCCGCTCTGCGCAGGCCTTGCGGTCCAGCACGCCGCGCGCCTGGCCGAGCAGGAGGTTGTCCACCACCGTGAGGTCGGGCACCAGGGAAAAGTGCTGGTGCACCATCGCGATGCCGCTCGCCAGCGCATCGGCCGGTCGCGCCGGCGCATGCGGCGCGCCGGCCAGCAGCATCTCGCCAGCGTCCGGCTGGTGCACCCCGAAGATCAGGTTGCAGAGGGTCGACTTGCCCGCCCCGTTCTCGCCCAGCAGGCAGTGCACCTCACCCGGCATCAGGCGCAGCGAGATCTCGCGCAGCACCTTGAGGCTGCCGAAGCTCTTCGAGACACCGCGCAGTTCCAGCAGCGGCTGTGCGGGCGCCTCGGCGAGTGGCTCGGCGGCGGCCAGGACGGAAGGGGCGGGCGCGTTCATCAGCCTTCCAGCACCTTGATCTTGCCGTTGAGGATGTCCTGCTCGATCGCCTGCAGCTTCTGCTTCACCTCAGGCGTCGCGCCACACACCACCATGTCGGAAGCCTTGGGTCCCATCGCCAGGCCGAAGGGCTTGTAGCCCGCCTTCCAGGTGCCGCCCACCGCTTCCTTGATCGCGTACTCGACCTGGTAGCCCACGCCGGTGATGCTGTAGGCGGTGTAGAGAGGGTCGGAGCCGCAGCGGTCGGTGTAGCTGCCGATGATCTTGGTGTTCTTGTCCTTGGCCGCCTGCTCCATGCCGCGCAGGCCGAGGTTGAGGATGTGGTAGTGCACATCGGCGCCCTGCGCGATCGCGGCCAGCGTGGCTTCCTTGGCCTTGGCCACGTTGTCGAAGTCGCCGGTGTAGTTCTCGAAGTACTTGATGCTCGGGTTGATGTACTTCGCGCCCAGGCCGAACTCCTTGCCCGCGTTCACGATGGAGGGGATCTCCATCCCGCCCACATAGCTGACCGCGCCGGTCTTGGAGAGCATGGCCGCGGCGGCGCCGGCGACGAAGGCGATCTCCGCCTGCTTCACGTCGTAGCCCGCCACATTGGGCAGGCTCTCGCCCTTGTTGCCGCCGACGATGGAGAACTTGGTCTTGGGGAAGCGCTTGGCCACCTTGAGCAGTGCGGCCTGCGTCTGCCCGCCGATGCCGATCACCAGCTGGTTCTTGCTCGCCAGGTTGGTGAGCGCCTGTTCCATGTCGGCGTAGTTGATGTTCTCGATCATCTGCACCTTTACCTTGTCGCCGAACTCCTTTTGCGCGGCGACCAGTCCGTCGTAGCCGGATTCCATCCAGCCCTTGTCGGACTTCGAGCCGGGGATCAGCACGCCGACCTTGAGCGGATCGGCGGCCTGCGCGCCCACCGCGTAGGCACCGGCAAAGGAACAGAAGGCCAGCGCAAGTGCGCGGGCTGCAGGGCGAGGGGACCGGCTGGAGGTTTTCATCTGGAACTCCTTTTGCTTGGAAATGGCTTGAGGTAAGTAATCACTTACTTCATGAGCGCCCAAATGCAAGAGCCGGGCCAGCGATTCGCAAGGGGATCGCGGCCCGGCCGAAGGAGATCAGGAAGATGTTTGAAAGAGACCCCGTCACCGCTGCCGGCGGCTACCTCGGTGCCGGTGTGAACACCCGCTGGCAGGCCACCCGCGAGCATGTGGACATGGCGCTTGCAGGCCCGGCGCCGCGGCCCTTGCGGCTCGCCGCCGCGCCGCAGGACGTCACCCTCGATCTGGCGCGCAGCGCGATCGTGGTAATCGACATGCAGAACGACTTCTGCGCCAAGGGCGGCTGGGTCGACTACCTGGGCGCGGACTACACGCCGGACCGCGCACCGATTGCACCACTTCAGCGCTTGCTGCCCGTTCTTCGCACCGCCGGCGTGCCGGTGATCTGGGTGAACTGGGGCAACCGGCCCGACCTCGCGAACATGCCGCCCAACCAGATCCATCTCTACAAGAACTCGGGCAGCGGCATCGGCCTGGGCGACCCGCTGCCGGGCAGTGGCGCGCGCGTGCTGGAGAAGGACTCCTGGGCCGCGGCGGTCGTCGATGAACTCGAACAGGCGCCGCAAGACATCAAGGTGGACAAGTACCGGATCAGCGGTTTCTGGGACACGCCGCTGGACAGCATCCTGCGCAACCTGGGCATCCGCAGCCTGCTCTTTGCCGGTGTGAACACCGACCAGTGCGTGCTGCACTCGCTCACCGACGCCAACTTCCTCGGCTACGGCTGCGTGATGCTGGAAGACTGCTGCGCCACCACCTCGCCCGACTTCTGCACCGAGGCCACGATCTGGAACGTCAAGAAGTGCTTTGGCTTCGTCACCGACTCGGCCGCGGTGATCCGCGCGCTGGAAGGCGGCGCATGACCGAAGTGGCCTTGCCTCGCATCGACCCCTGGGGCGCACTGCGTTCGGCTGTGCCCACCACGCAGCCGCTGACGCAGGTCCCGCTCGCCGGCCTGCGCTTCGCGGTGAAGGACCTGATCGATGTGGCGGGCGAAGTCACCGGCGGCGGCAATCCGGACTGGGCGCGCAGCCATGCGCCCGCCACACGGTCGGCGCCGGTGGTGGAGGCACTGCTCGCCGCCGGCGCGCAGTACGCAGGCAAGGCCAACACCGACGAACTCGCCTTCAGCCTTGAAGGCGAAAACGCACACACCGGCACGCCGATCAACCCGCGCTACCCGGCGCTGCTGCCGGGCGGCTCTTCCAGCGGCTCGGCGGTGGCGGCGGCGGCGGGCCTCGTCGACTTCGCCCTGGGCACGGATACCGGCGGCTCGGTGCGTGTGCCGGCGAGCTTCTGCGGCATCTTCGGTTTCCGCCCCAGCCATGGCGCGCTATCCCTGGAAGGCGTGCTGCCGTTCTCGCCGAGCTACGACACGGTCGGCTGGTTTGCCGATACACCGGCCCTGCTGCAGCGGGTGGGCGAAGTGCTGCTGCCATCGTCGACAGGGCAGCCGCTCACGCGCCTTCTCCTCGCCGAAGACGTGTTCGCGCTCTGCGAACCGGACTGCGGCGACGCACTGCGCACGATTGCCGTGGCCTGGCAGCCACAGGCCACGGTGCGCGCCTTCGCCGCCGACTGGCAGGCCGCGGCCGAGTGCTATCGCGTACTGCAGGGCGGCGAGATCCGCGATGAACTCGGCCCCTGGATCCGCGCGACGCGGCCACACTTCGGCGGAAACATTGCGCCGCGTTTCGCCGGCGCGCTGGCGATCACCGACGAAGAGATCGCTACCCAGATCCCGGTACGTGCGCGCTTCGCCGCGCATCTGCAAGCGCTGCTGGGCGAAGACGCCGTGCTGGTGCTGCCGACCTGCGAGGGCCGACCCTTGCGGCGCGATTCGGATGGCGCTACCCGCGGCCGCTTCTATCCGCGCGCGCTCGCGGTCAATGCCCTGGCCGGCCACGCCGGCCTGCCGCAGATCACACTGCCAGTGGTCGAACTGGAAGGCGAGCCGCTGGGCCTCTCGCTCATCGGGCCACGCAACAGTGACCGCGCACTCCTGGCACTTGCGGAGCGGCTTTGGCGTCAACATACGGGCGAGACTGCCCACAGGACCTGCGATGCCTCTGCGACCCCTGCGTAGCCACGAACGCTTCCGCTACCGTGCGATCCACGACCGGCCGCAATACGAATGGCCGGGCGGCAAGCGGCTCGCGCTCTACATCGGCTTCAACGTCGAGCATTTCGAGTTCGGCAGCGGGCGCGGCGCACGGCTTTGCCCCTCGGCCGAGCCGGACGTGCTCAATCACTCGTGGCGCGAATACGGCAACCGCGTCGGTGCCTGGCGTTGCCTGGAGCTCTTCGACGCCCTGGGCCTGCCCACTGGCGCGATCGTCAACACCAGCCTCTACGAACACAGCCCGGAACTGCTCGCGGCCCTGCGCGAACGTGGCGACGAGTTCATCGCCCACGGCCACACCAATGCCGACAGCCAGCACGACTTCGAACGCGAGACCGAGCGCGAGCTGATCGCCGACTGCCGCGCCCACATGACGGCGGCCGGCACGCCGCCGCGCGGCTGGCTCTCGCCCTGGATCGCGGAGAGCCATCACACGCCGGACCTGCTCGCCGAACAGGGCTTCGCCTACACGCTCAACTGGTGCCACGACGACCAGCCGATGCCGATGCGTACCGCCCACGGCACGCTCTGGTCGGTGCCCTATCCGCAGGAGATCAACGACATCCCGATGATCGTCGGTCGCCAGATGGACATGCCCGATTTCTGCCGCATGATCGAGGACCAGTTCGAGGAGATGCTGCGCCAGAGCGCCGCGCAGCCGCTGGTGATGGGCATCGCGCTGCATCCCTACCTCGTCGGCCAGCCGCACCGGCTCAAGCATCTGCGCAAAACCCTGACCCGGCTCGCCTACCAGGGAGAAGCCTGGTGGAGCACGCCCGGCCGCATCCTCGATCATCTGCTCGCCCTGCCCGAAAGCCGGGAGCTCGAAGCCCAGGCCTGATGGAAGAACACATGCCCAGCACCAAGAATTCATCCCGTAGCGCAAGGATTGCGACGAAGCCCACGGCCACGCGTTCGGAAGTGAGCCCGAAGGCGAAGGCGAGCGCGTCGAAAGCGGCCTCCGCCAAGGCAAGTGCTGCCACGAAGACGCCCGCCGCCGCGCGCAAAGGCACGTCGAAGTCCGAAGCCGCCGCAAAGCCTGTGCGCACCCGCAATGGCGACACCCGCGAACGCCTGCTCAAGACCGCGATCCGCGAGTTCTCCACCAAGGGCATGTCGGGCGCGCGCATCGACACCATCGCGAGCCGCGCCAAGGCGAATGTGCGCATGGTCTATCACTACTTCGGCAGCAAGGAGGCGCTCTACCTGGAAGTGCTGGAGCACACGCTGGCCAAGCTGCGCGCCGAGGAAATGCAGGTGGATGTCAGCACCGTCGCGCCGCTGGAGGGCGTGATCCGGCTCTTCGACTTCATCGACAGCCACTTCACCGCGCATCCGGAGCTGATGAGCCTGCTCTCCTCGGAGAACCTCAACCGCGCGCACTACCTCAAGCGCTCGGCGCGCATCCCCGAGATGTCCTCCCCGGTGCTCGCCGCGCTGCGCACCCTGCTGGCGCGCGGCGCAGCCGACGGCAGCCTGCGCCCCGGCGTCGACGCGCTGCATCTGTACGTGACCCTGGTGAGCCTCGCCTACTTTCACAAGTCCAACGGCTACACGCTCTCGCGCATCTTCCAGCACGACATGTATGCGCCGGACTGGCAGGCGGCGCATCGCGAGCAGACGCACCAGATGTTGCTGAGCTACCTGCGCACACCCGCAAGCGCCAACCCGGGCGCGCGCCGTCGCGCGCTCACCGTCTGAGGACGCCATGAGAGATTTCGCCCTGCCCGGCCGCTCGCCGGTCTACGCCAGCCAGGCCGCCGTCGCCACCTCGCATCCGCTCGCCAGCGCCACCGCGCTGGAGGTCCTGCACCGCGGCGGCAACGCGGTGGATGCGGCGATCGCGGCGGTCGCCGTGCTCGGCATCGCCGAGCCGCAGATGACCGGCATCGGCGGCGACTGCTTCGCGCTCTACTTGCCGCGCGGCGCGGCAACGCCGATCGCGCTCAACGGCTCGGGCCACGCGCCGCGCGCGGCCGAGGCCGGCTGGTACCACGAGCGCGGCATCGCCTCGATCGACCCCTATAGCGCGCATTCGGTGACCATTCCCGGCGCGGTCGCCGCCTGGTGCCGTCTGCTGGAGGACCACGGCACGCGTGGCCTCGACGAGCTGCTGCAGCCCGCGATCCGCGCCGCGGAACACGGCGTGCCGGTCGCGCCCCGCGTCGCCTACGACTGGATGCACGAAGCACATCTGCTCCGCGACCCGGTGACCCGCGCCTGCTTCCTGTCGGAGGGCAAGGCGCCCGCGGTGGGCAGCCTGCACCGCCAGCCGCAGATGGCCGCCACCCTGCGCGAGATCGCCCGCCATGGTGCGGCCGGCTTCTACCAGGGCTGGGTGATGGAAGACATGCTCGCCTGTCTGCGCGGCCACGGCGGTCTGCACGCGGCAGAGGATTTCGGCGACATCCAGCCCGAGTATGTGACGCCGATCCAGACCGGCTACCGCGGCCACGATGTCTTCGAGTGCCCGCCCAGCGGCCAGGGCCTGGGCGTGCTGATGATGCTCAACGTGCTCGCCGGCTTCGATCTCTCCGAAAGCGCGCTCTCCGCCGCCGACCGGGTGCATCTGCTGGCCGAGGTGAACAAGCTTGCCTATGCGCATCGCGATGCGCTCTTCGCCGATCCGTCCCATGCGCCGGTGCCGGTGGCCGAGTTGCTGGGCGAGGAGTGGGCGCGCAGCCAGCGCGCCTGGCTGCGGATGAACGAGGCGCGTGCGCCCATCGTTTGGCCGGCGGTCGCGCACAAGGACACGGTGTATCTGTGCGTGGTCGACCGCGACGGCAACGCGATCTCGCTCATCAACTCGATCTTCCATCCCTTCGGCAGCACGCTCACCGCGCCGAAGAGCGGCGTGCTGCTGCAGAACCGCGGCGCGGGCTTCTCGCTCGCGCCGGGACATCCGAACCTGATCGCGCCGGGCAAGCGGCCGCTGCACACCATCATCCCCGGCATGGTGATGAAGGACGGCCTGCCGGTCGCGCCCTTCGGCGTGATGGGCGGCCAGTACCAGGCGGCCGGCCATGTGGCCCTGCTCTCCAACCTGCTCGACCGCGGCATGGATGTGCAGGCCGCGCTGGACGCCCCACGCAGCTTCGCCTTCGGCGGCGCGCTGGAACTGGAGTCGGGCTGGGGGCCGGAGCTCGATGCGGCCCTGCAGGCCAGAGGCCATGTCGTTACCCGGCCGGGCAAGCCGATCGGTGGTGGGCAGGCGATCTGGATCGACCAGGCGCGCGGCCTGCTGGTCGCCGGTTCCGATCCGCGCAAGGACGGCTGTGCGCTGGGCTACTGAGGCCTGCTCTTGCTCGTCACGCAGCGAGCCAGCCGCGGCACGGACGAGAGCAAATCCTGGCCCGCACACCGTCGCCAGGAAAGATCGTGGGAGAAGGAAACAGAGATGAGCCGTATCGAGAACGCCCTGGAGAACCTGGGCCTGGAATTGCCGACACCACCGACGCCGATCGCCAACTTCCTGCCCTTCCGCCGTCACCGCGATCTGGTCTTCCTCGCCGGTCAGGTGTGCGAGTGGAACGGCAGCCTGCCTTTCGAGGGCAAGCTCGGGCGCGAATTCGACGTGGAGGCCGGCAAGGCTGCGGCGCAGCTGTGCGCGCTGAATCTGCTCGCCTGCCTCAAGCTCGCCTGCGAGGGCGACCTGGATCGGGTGAAGCGCTGCGTGCGGGTAGGTGGCTTCGTCAATTGCGAGCCGGATTTCGGCTTCGTGCCGATGGTGATCAACGGAGCCTCGGACCTTTTCGTCGCGCTGCTGGGCGAGGAAGGGCGTCACGCACGCACGGCCGTGGGCGTAGCCTCATTGCCACGGCGGGCGGCCGTGGAGGTGGAGGCGATCTTCGAGGTCGTCTGAACGGCAGCAAGTCATCGCCGAGGCCATTGCAGGCAGACTCGGCCGCATCGGACACAGGCGTACTTTCGGCGCGGACGAGTACGCCGCGCGCTGTCCGACGAAGGAGCGACGTCACCCTTGCAGGACCGGGCGGCCCGCATCCGGGGAGATGTCGGCGGCCGCCTGACCACGCGTTTGAGCGTGGGTCCGCAGCCCTGTCACGCGTCAGCGCTCCACGAGAACGCCGGACGAGGCTCTCAGTCCGAAAGCTCTACGCTGCCGCGCACCGCGGCGACCGCCGGCACCTCAACCGGGAATCCATTGGCGACCATCAGCTGACGCACCAGGCTCACGCTCGGACCCGGTTCGAAGATGCCCGAGTCACCCAATTCACGTGTCATTTTGTCGAGGTCTTCCACCGCGCGTTGCAGGCGCAGCCTGCGGGGCTTGTCCACCCCGTCTTCCAGGGCACCCACTGCGATGAAATATGCGGCATACGCTGCCTCGGCAAAGGCGAGCAAGGTGTTGTGATTGACGTCGGCCATGGTCATGCGCTCTCGTGCAGGGCGCTGCCTCAGTCCCGCGATGCCGGCGATCGACGCCTCTCATGTCCGTCCATCACGGCAGGATCGATGTAGCCCGCTTCGGCCAGTCGACACACGGCCATCTGCAGGCTGCCCAGCGATAGTTCCAGCTGGTGATCCTCGCTTGAAAGATCGGTCTCCAGCGCATGCAGGGCCAGCTTCTGGGTCGAGAACGCTTGCTCGGCCAACTCCAGCAGTGCGCTTTGAATTTCGTCGGTCATGCTTGGCCAGATCGGGGGTTTTCTGAATGCAGCACGGGTTGGGGGCTGGGTCGATGCGAGATCGACTCCGGTTCAATCATAGGCATTCGCACCAGACTCCACGTAGGAGCCGCCCGCCATGCGTGTAGGACAACGCCGCGTCGCGTGCGGACCCGCGCCGGCATTGGTGTTGCGGCAGGCAAGCGCTTGTCTTACATGGCCGCGATCTGTCGCATCCGGTCCACTGGCGGCCCGGGCAGCTCAGAAATCCGGCTCGCCAAGCAGGCTGTCGCCCACCCGGAAGCGCATGCCAGCGGGCGCCTTGCCGTAGGCACCGAAGATCGCCGCGGCGCCGCTCTCGCGTTCGTGGCTGAGGCGGCCGACGCTGGCCAGCGGCTCCTCGCCCACTGCCGCGGTGTGCAGGTCGATGTTGGGGATCACGCATCGCACGCAGGGTCCGACGAAGCGCAGCACCTGCGCCAGCGCACCGGTGGCATCCGCGCGATGCAGCGCACTCATCCGCAGCTCGTCGAAAGGCAGCAGCGCCTCGTCGCCTGTCACCAGCAAGTTGGGCCGGAAGCGCTCGATCTCCACTGCGGCATGGCCGAGCCCGCGCAAGCGTTGGTTGAGCGCGTCGAGCGAGACACCCGCGATCACATGGATGGGATTGAGTAGCGGACGGCTGCGCGCCACCGCGCCCAGGCGCACCAGCTGCAGGGGCTCGCCCACCGCCTGCGAGAGCCAGCGATGCGCGTCCTCCCCGGCGTCCTCCGCATCGAAGAGGTCGAAGTCCGCACGCGCCTCGTTCCAGAAGCGGATGCTGCGGAGCGGACCTGCCGCCTCCCGCGCCAGCGAGAGCCTGGGCATTCCGGGGGCGTCGAGATGCAGCATCTCCGGATCCAGGCTCGCACGCACCAGCGCCAGGCGGGGGAAGGCGCCCTGCCAGGTGACCTCGTCGGCGGCATTGAGCACTGCCCATTCACGGTCGCCTTCGAGGCTGCCATCGGGCAACACCTGCAGGGATTCGACGGCCGTGCCCGCGCAGGACTTCACCGGATAGATCCAGGCCGCGTCGATGCGCAGCGGCGTGCAGTCCTCGGCAGGGATGGTGACCGGAGTGATGGCAGGGGGAAGGGCGGACACGAGGACTCCTGCAGCGATCACGAGAAGGCGATGCGCAGTCTAGGGCGCGGCGCGCAGGGCTCCATGCCCTGGCTTGCGCTTCACCGCAGAACACCCTGCTCGCGTTCCGACAACGCAAACGGTCTCCTCCTACAGCCCCGGTGCTGTGCGCGCCGTAGCGTGGGCGCCAACCGGTCGTGTCTCTGCCCGCGCTCGCCTGCGTCGTGGAGAGACCTGCCCACAGCCACCAGGAGCCGTCCAATGAAGAAGACCCAGCCGACCGCCATGGAGACCGCCGGCGGTGAGACGCACCAGACCAATCCCGGCAAGCGCGGCTGCCCGATGACCACCAATGTCGGCATCCCCGTATCGGACAACCAGAACTCGCTCAAGCTCGGCACGCGCGGACCCACCTTGCTCGAAGACTTCGTGCTGCGCGAGAAGATCACGCACTTCGACCACGAGCGGATTCCGGAACGCATCGTGCACGCCCGCGGTTCGGGCGCGCATGGCTACTTCCAGGTCTATGAGTCGCAGGCCGCGCTGAGCAGCGCCGCCTTCCTGCAGGACCCGACGGTGAAGACGCCCGTTTTCGCGCGCTTTTCCACCGTCGCCGGCGGCGCCGGCTCGGGCGACATGCCGCGCGACGTGCGGGGCTTCGCGGTCAAGTTCTACACCGAGGAAGGCAACTTCGATCTGGTGGGCAACAACATCCCGGTCTTCTTCATCCAGGACGCGATGAAGTTTCCCGACCTGGTGCACTCGGTGAAGATGGAGCCGGACCGCGGCTTCCCGCAGGCCGCCTCGGCGCACGACACCTTCTGGGACTTCGTCTCGCTGATGCCCGAAAGCATGCACATGCTGATGTGGGTGATGTCGGACCGCGCGATCCCGCGTTCGCTGCGCATGATGCAGGGCTTCGGGGTGCACACCTTCCGCATGGTCAACGCCAAGGGCGAGACGCACTTCGTCAAGTTCCACTGGCGCCCGGTGCACGGCAGTGCCTCGGTGGTGTGGGACGAAGCGGTGAAGCTCAACGGTGCTGATCCGGACTTCCACCGGCGCGACCTGTGGGAGGCGATCGAACGCGGTGTCTTCCCCGAGTGGGAGCTGTCGCTCCAGGTCTTCGACGAGGCGACCGCGGACAGCCTGCCCTACGACGTGCTCGACGCGACCAAGCTGATCCCCGAAGAAGTGGTCCCGCTGCGCGCGGTCGGCCGCCTGGTGCTGGACCGCAACCCGGACAACTTCTTTGCCGAGACCGAGCAAGTGGCCTTCTGCCCGGCCAACATCGTGCCTGGCGTCGACTTCAGCGAAGACCCGCTGCTGCAGGGCCGGCTCTTCTCCTATCTCGACACACAGCTTTCGCGCCTGGGCGGACCGAACTTCAACCAGATCCCGGTGAACGCGCCGCGCTGCCCGATGCACAACTTCCAGCGCGATGGCCTGCGCCAGATGGCGGTGCCCAAGGGTCGCGTCGCCTACGAACCGAACTCGCTGGACGAAGGCCAGGGCCCGCGCGAAGACCCGCAGCGCGGCTTCCGCTCGCTGCCGATCACTGGCGAGGGCAGCAAGGTGCGCGAGCGTTCGGAGACCTTCGCCGACCACTACACCCAGGCGCGCCTGTTCTGGAATTCGATGACCGCGCCGGAGCAGGAACACCTCGTCAGCGCCTTCGCCTTCGAGCTCGGCAAGGTCGAGACGCGCGCCATCCGCAAACGCATGCTCGGCCACCTGGACATCATCCATGCCGAGCTCGGGCGACGCGTCGCCACCGCACTCGGCATGGAAGGCGAGGCCGAAGCGATCACCCCCGCGCGAGCGCCGCTGGACCTGCCCCCCTCGCCCGCGCTGAGCCTGATCGAAGGCGCGACGCAAACCCTGCACGGACGCAAGGTCGGCGTGCTGGTGAGCGACGGCGCCGACGCCGACCTGCTGGGCAAGCTCAAGACCCTGCTCGACGCGGAAGCGGCGCAGCTGGTCCTGATCGGCCCGCGTGCCGGCAAGGTGCTCGCCGCGGACGGCAGCACCCTGGTGCCGGACTTCGCGCTTTCGACCGCACCCTCCGTCTTCTTCGACGCCGTGATCCTGATGCCGCGCGAGGCAGAGGTCACGGCGATGGCGCAGCTCGCCGCGGTGATCGACTGGATCCGCGACGCCTACGGGCATCTGAAGGTCATCGGCCATCTGCCGGCGGCACAGCCGCTGCTCGACAGGGCGGCCGTCACGGCCGACGCCGGCGTGATCCCCATCCCCGGTGTCGAAGCCCTGCGCGACTTCGTCGAGCGGGCTAAGGCCGGGCGCATCTGGGACCGCGAACCGCGGCTCCGCGTGCCGGGCTGAAGCGAGGTGAGGCGATGGCGCTCTTCGGCATCTCCATGATCCGGGCGGACGCTGCCGGCAAGGCCGTGAGCCTGCTCGAGGTGCGGCCGGTGCTGCAGGTGAGCCGCGACGGCGAGGACTTCATGCTCGGCTCGCCGGCGGTGCTCGACGCGATCGAGCTCGGCGACCGCGCGGATGCGGGCGACACCTTCTTCGTGGTGAAGCCAAGCACGCGTGGCGAGGGTTTCCATCCGGTGGCCACGGTGCGCCGTGACCGCGCAGCCTCGGGCGTGCTCGCCAGCTTCGACGCGGAGGCGCGGGCCACCACCGATCTACTGGAACTACCGCGCTTCTAGGCCATAAAGAAGAAACGGAAGGAACGAGAGGAGACACGCATGGCCCTGTTTGCAATCGATGCCCTGCACCAGCAGAACGGCCGCGTCACGCGGGTGCGCTGGGGCCTGGTCGATCCCCTGCAGGAGACCTGGCTCTCCGACCCCGAGGAGGTGGACGTGGTCGATGTGCTCAATGCCCTGGATGCCGGCCACACGGTCTGCGTGAACCTTGCGCGCGACGGCAGCGTGGTGCCCGGCGAGACCGTGCATCCGGTGGCGGTGAGCGGCATGCAGAGCATCGGCACCGAGGATGACGACACCGCCATGCGCGGCGTGCCGCGCTTCTAGGCCGGCAGCTTTCAAGGAGAACCCCATGGCGACCAGCGCCCTCAATCGCGACCAGTATCTCGCCCAGCTCAACGACGCCCTGCAGCGCGATCCGCATGCGCATCCGGAATGGCATTTCGAGTGGGCCGAGCCGGGCACCGCCGCGCCGGCCAGCGGCATCGTGCAGGTGCCTGAAGACGACCCCGAGGCCTATGAGGTGATGAGCGCGGTGATGGTGCGCTTCGCCATCCTCAACGGCACCGCGCCGATCAGCGAGCCGCCGCCGCGCCCGGTACGCCGGAACTGAGCGCCGGGTCGCGCGTGCCAGGCAAGCGAAGCCTGCCGCCACGACGGCCCGCGACGGCCGCACGAATTCACTCAGGGATTCGGCGCGAAGTTCGCATCCTTGACGCGCAGCGAGTCGATGACCGCGCGATAGACCTCGCTGCGCACCCGGTGCCGGGTCGCCGCATCGCCGCCCACGGCGAAATGCAGTTCCATGGTGCGGCCCGCATGGTCGGCGCTGACGATGTACACCGTGGGCGGCGGCGAATCGAGCACTTCCTTGCTCGCCTTGGCGGCGGCGATCAGGAGCGCCTCGTCGTCGCCCAGCTCACCCTTCATGCGCACGGTAAGCACCATGGTGTTGGAACCGGCAACGTCCCAGTTGGTGACCGGCCCGGTGATGAGGCTCTGGTTGGGCACGATCACATGCGTGCGCTGCGCGGTGAGCAGCGTGGTGGCACGCGCGCCGATGCTGATGACATCGCCCTCCACCGCGCCGACCACGACATGGTCGCCGATCTTCACCGGGCGCTCGAACATCACGATCAGGCCGCTGATGAAGTTGCTGAAGATGTTCTGCAGGCCGAAACCGACGCCGACGCCGAAGGCGCCTGCCAGCACCGAGAGCGAGGAGAGCTTGAGGCCCAGGTTGTCGAGGATCCCGAAGACGCCGGTGACCAGGATGGTGTAGCGCAGCAGCGCGGCCACGGTGCTGCGGGTCGAGAGGTCGACATTGCGCCGCCCCAGCATGGTGTCTGCGACCCAGTTGCTGAAGAAGCGCGCCGCGAAGAGCAGGACTACCAGCGCGATCGCGGCGCTGATCAGGCCGGCGAGGTTGATGGCCGTGTCGCCCAGCTTGAAGAGTTGGTAGTGGAGGGGTTCGAGCAGTTCGTGCAGACCTTGATTCATGGGCGGGCCCTGTCTTGTCCTGTGGCAGGCGGAATGATCCCGGGTGGCGTGTGCGCACCCTCTGGAAAGGTGTGAGCATGGCCAGCGCAATTGGTTTCCCCGCCAGTCGGCCGCGCGCCCGCGAGCCCGAAGCGCGCAACGCAGCCGCGCTGCTGCACGATGGTCCGCAAGCGGCGAAGGAGGTCGGCCTGCGCTACGTGAGCGACGAGGAGCGCGGCTACAGCCGGCGCCGCCAGGGCAAGGGCTTTGCCTACCGCGATGCGCAGGGCAGGGCGCTACGCGATCAGGAGGCGCTGGCCCGCATCCGCAAGCTCGCGATCCCGCCCGCCTGGACCGAGGTCTGGATCTGCGCCGATGCGCGCGGACACATCCAGGCTACCGGCCGCGATGCGCGCGGTCGCAAGCAGTACCGCTACCACGCCGACTGGCGCAGCCTGCGCGACGAGACCAAGTACGAGCAGATGGTCGCCTTCGGCGAGGCGCTGCCCGCATTGCGCGAACGCATCGGGCAGGACATCACCTTGCGCGGGCTGCCGCGCGAGAAGGTGCTGGCGGTGGCGATCGAGTTGCTGGACCTCACCCGCATCCGCGTCGGCAACGCGGAGTACGCGCGCGACAACGCTTCCTTCGGCCTGACTACCCTGCGCGACGAACATGTGGAGGTGGACGGTGCGCGCATCCGCTTCCGTTTCCGCGGCAAGAGCGGCGTGCATCATGAAGTGGCGGTGAGTGACAGGCGGCTCGCGCGCATCGTGCGGCAGATGGTTGAGCTGCCCGGCGAAGAACTCTTCCAGTACAGCGACGAGGAAGGCCTGCCGCATCCGATCAGCTCGGCCGAGGTGAACGACTACCTGCGCGGCATCACCGGCGCGGATTTCAGCGCCAAGGATTTCCGCACCTGGGGCGGCACGGTGCTGGCGGTGCGCCACCTGGTGGCGCAGCCGGCCGAGACCGCCGTGCAGGCCGCACGGCAGAACCTGCTGCGCGCGATCGACCAGGTTGCGAAGGCCCTGGGCAACACCCGTGCGCTATGCCGCAAATGCTATGTGCACCCTGCGGTGATCGAGGCCTTCCTGGAAGGTGTGCTGCACACCAGCGTGGCGAAGATGACCAAGCCGATCGCCGGCCTCAGCGAGGAGGAGGCGACCACCCTGCACTTCCTGCGCGCGCGGCGCGACGGGGGCTGAGCGCGCCCGCCGTGACAAGGCCGACCGGCGCGCCGCTCCCGTCACCGTCGCGCCAGGTCGCGCAGTGCCCACGGTCGCGGCGGGGCACCGGCGCCTCGCGACTCAGCGCGCGCCGCCTTCCGCGTTGCGCAATTCGGAAAGCCGGCGCAACCACAAGGCAAGGTCGGCGAGCGGCCGCACCGGATCCAGCAGCCCGTCGGCCAGGGCTGCGTTCAACATGGCTTCGCGATCGCTGGCAGCGACCAGCACGCACACGTCGGGCAGCAGGCGCCGCCAGCCGCGGAACTCGCCATCGAGCGCGAGCAGGGTCTGCGACTGCAGCACCAGCAGGTCGAAGGGATCGCTGACCGCGAGCCGCATGAGATCGCGCGCCGCATCGATCTGCGTGATCCGCGCCTCCTTGACGAGGCTGCGGCAGGCCTCGAACACGGCTGGATAAGGACCGGTCTCGATGGCGATGTGCAAGCCCCTGCCCTCGGGCAGGAAATCCGAAGTGGCCATGAGGCCCCCTGAGACGGCCGCGGTCGATGCGGCAACGGCGGGGAGTCTGGGCCGGTCCGCGGCAATCCGCTGTAGGGAGTTCTGGCGTCCGATGCGGGCCGGCTGGTTGCGCGGCCCATGGGCGGACGGCCTATTCGGCGTCGATCAGTCCGTGCCGCACTGCGAAGCGGACCAGCTCGGTGAGGTCGCGCACTTCGAGTTTCTGCATCAGCCGGCTGCGATAGGTATCCACTGTCTTGGGCGAGATGTGCAGCAAGGCGCCCACCTGGCTACTGGAATTGCCCTTGACTACCAGCTCCAGGATCTGCCGCTCCCGCACCGAGAGGCTGGAGAGCGGGTCGGCCGCCGCGTCGCTGAGCAGGCCTTCGATCGCGAGGTCGGCGATCGCCGGGGTGAAGTAGCGGCGGCCTGCCATCACGGCGCGCACGGCCTCGATCAGCTCGCTGCCCGGCGCGCCCTTGAGCACATAGCCGTGCACGCCTGCCCGTACCGCATCGGCGACATGGCGCGGCTGGTCGAACATCGAGAGCACCAGGATGCGCGGACGGACATCGCGCCGATGCAGCTCATGCACGAGGTCCAGGCCGATGCGGCCCTTGAGCCCGAGGTCCAGCAGCACGACGTCAGGCTTCGTGCGCATCACGCCGGCCAGTGCGGCATCCACCGATTCGGCATCGCCAACGATGTCGAACTCGCTGCTCAGCACAGCCTTCAAACCCTCCCGCAGGACGGCGTGGTCATCGACGATGAAGAGTTTGATCATGCTCGGTTCCAGGTTACGGCGATGGCGGTCCCGCCCTCGCCGGTCTTCAGTTCGAACTGCGCGCCGATCGCTGCGGCGCGTTCCCTCATGCCCACCAGGCCCAAGTGGCCGGGCGCCAAGTGCTCCCGTCCGCCTGCGATGCCTTCTCCGTTGTCGACCACGCTGACCGTGATCGCGTTGCGGTTGATTTCGAGGCCCAGGCTGATTTCACTGGCACGGGCATGGCGGAAGCTGTTCTCGAGTGCCTCGCGGGCGACCATGAAGAGGGCGTGCTCGACCTCGGTCGGCGGGCGCTCCGCCTCGGAGTCGACCTGCACCCGCCAGATCGGCTCGGGTGCGTCCTCGCGGCGGAGGCCGCGCAGCATGTTCTCCAGCGCGGCCTTGAGACCCAGCTCTTCGAGCAGCGGCGGGCGCAAGGTATTGAGGGTGGAGCGCACCTCGGCCACCGCGCTCTCGATCATCGAGCCCATCGCGGCGCAGGAGCGTGCAAGGGCCGAGTCGGCCTCCGCACCCACCTGGCGGGTGAGTGCATCGAAGGTGTAGCGCATCGCCGAGAGCGTCTGGCCGAGGCTGTCGTGCATCACCTGGGCGAGCTGGCGCTGGCTGCGCTGTTCGCTGCGCATCAGGTCCTGCGTCAGGGCGGAGAGCTGATCATGTTGCAGGCGCAGCAGCTCCTCGGCCTCGACCCAGCTGCTGATGTCGCGCGCGACCGCGAGCCAGACGCTGCGTCCCTGGAAGTCCACCGCGCTGGTGCGGACCTCCACCGGGAACTGGGTGCCATCGCCGCGACGCAGGCGACTGCAATAGGCACCGAGCGCGTCGCCCGGGCGGGGCGCCCAGCGTTGGCGCACGGGCCCCTGTTCGGTCAGCACCTCGAGGTCGGAGACATTCAGCGCGACCAGGGTGTCGCGGCTGAAGGCCAGGCCCTCGCAGGCCGCCTGGTTGGCGGCGATGATCCGGCCGTCCTCGTCGAACATCAGGAAGATGTCGGAGATGCCTTCCACCGAGCCTACGGCCAGCGCCTCGCTGTCGCGCCAGCGCCCCAGGGCCTCGATGGTTTCGCTGATGTCCTGCAGCGTATTCAGATAGCCGAGCAAGGTGCCGTCGGCGGAAAGCAAGGCCGTGCTGCGCCAGTCGAACCAGACCAGGCGGCCGTCCTTGCGCCGCAGTTCCGTACGCTCGTAGCGCGCGGCATTGCCGCGTCGGCGGTGCGCCTCGCGCATGCGTTCGATGTCCTGTTCCGGCACCAGGAAATCGGTGGGCTGGCGTCCGATGGCTTCGGCAGCGGTGTAGCCGAGCAGGGTTTCACAGCGCTTGTTCCAGTAGGCAATGCGCGCGTCGGGCAGGAGCACGACCAGGCCCAGCGGCAGCTGGTCCAGCAGTAGCTGCAGGCGCGCGGCATTGCTGGCAAACAGCTGCAGCGCCGCCTCGGTGGCCGCCGCCAGCGAGCCGGAGCGCAGATTGCGCATCAGGTGCGGGTCCAGGGTCAGCGCCATGTTGCGATCCACCGCGGCGCTCGCAGCGTTGAGCAGGCTCGCTTGCGTGTCCCCGTCGGCATGTGCATGGGCTACCGATACCCAGCGCAGGAGCGGCGCCGAGAAGCGATAGCTGACCAGCACGCCCCCCAGGGCCACCAGCAGGGCGAGGATCACGCCGCCGATCGCGAAGCTGCGCGAGAGCGCATGGGCAGAAGCCAGGGCACTCTCCTGCGTGGTGAGCGCGATCACCCGCCAGCCTAGGTCGGGCAGGCCGCCGTCGGCGAAGACGCGCGCGTCCGCCGCCAACCAGACGGTGCCCTGCGCATCCGTGATCCGGCTCCAGCGCTGGCCGCCGGCACGGGTCACGGCGGCACGAGGGAGCGGCGCGGCGTCCGAGGGGGCGATGACCTCCCCGGCCGCGTTGACGATCACCAGGCGCAGGGCCTCGTCCTCGGCCCGGAAGCGGCGACTGTCGGAGAGCAGGGCCTCGACCCAGCGCCAGTCCAGGTGGGCGCCCAGCACATGGCTCGCCTGGCCGAGCCCGTTACGCACCGGCAGCGAGACATCCATGAAGTCCGGGGTCGGGCCCTCGGCCGGCGCGAGCAGCTTGGCCGGATGCAGGTCGCCCAGCCAGAAGCGGTCGCGCCCGCGGAAGAAGACCGGGCGGCTGGAGGCGTCCTGCCCTTCGAGTCGTCCATCGCTGGAGGCGAGCACGCGGCCGCGGATATCGAAGAGCCCGATCCAGGCGTAGGCCGGCGCCGCCTGCTGCAATGCCGCAATCCGCGTGTGCAGGTCGGCCGGTCGCTCCTCGCTGGCGCCGGCCCAGGCGGCGAGCAGACGCATCTCGTTGGCACGCGCGAGGATGTCCTGCGAGGTGCGCCGGGCGGCCACCAGCGCCGTGCGCGCGATGGCACTGCCGGCTTCGTCCTCCAGGCGGCCGAAGAGCAGGCGGCTGCTGAGGATCTGCTGCAATGCGACGAGCATCAGCGCCAGCACCAGCGGCAGCAGGACCAGGGGCCAGTGGATGGGCAGGCTCCAGAGCTTGCGCATCGGCGGTTCAGGCACCCGCCTGCCGGGGCGGCCGGGAATCCACAAGGGGTAGTGAGCTACGGCATGCCAACAAGAGACACCTCGACGAGAGTTGCACCTGGTTTGCAGGAGGCAGCAGGGCGGCGTGATCTTCCGAAAGACGCGCCGCGTCTGTCGACTGACAACTCCTGCAAGTGCGAGGTTTCATCACGCGCCCGGCGGCCCCCGGTGCGCGCTTCGGGCGTGGCCGGAGCGGCCGCGCGCGGAACTCCGACGCGGGTGCGGCACATCACCACAAGCGCTGTCGATAACTCCCTACATCGGGGCGACACGCATGTCGGCACCATGCTGTTCAACGCAGCCGATGCCTCGCATCGCTCGCATTCGGGAAGGAACGCACGATGCTCGCTCGCTATTTCTCCAGCCTGATTGCCGCCGGTGCGCTGGCTGCGCCGGGCGGAGCGACGGCGGAAGAGGGCAGCCCGAAGATCGTGGTCAAGCTGACGGTCAACGCCGTCGCGGAAGACAGCAGGGGCATGGAGCATCTGGTGCCGGTCGAGTACGCCCGGCCCGGCGACGTGCTGGTCTACCGCGCCGAATACCGCAATGCCGGCAACGCACCGGCACGCGATGTCGTGGGTTCGCTGCCGCTGCCCAGAGGCATGGTGGAGTACCTCGCGCTGCGCGGCGATACCGCGGTTGCCTGGGCCAGCGTCGACGGCGGGACACTGCAGGCGGTGCCGGTCCGTCGGCTCGAGATCGATGCCAGCGGGCAGCGGTCCGAGCGCGAGATACCGCCAGCGAGATATCACAAGCTGGCCTGGCGCCTGGGCGATGTCCCGGTCGGCGGGTCCGCGGTCGCGACGGCGCATGTCCGTCTTATCAGCACCAGGACGGAGTAGACCCGATGCACATACGTTTCTCGACCGGCCTCGCTGCGACGTTCTCAGAGCGTTCCGCGGGCATCCTGGCTTCGGTCTTCCTGTTCGTGGTGCTCAGTCTGGGCAGCCGCATGGTCGAGGCCGCCCCCGTTGGCGCCCTTGCCAATGGCATGACGAACGCGCATTCCAGCATCCGAGTACCGAGCCCGCGCGCAGACAGCCCCGACGCCGGACTGCGCAGGGCGGACGGCCCGCTGGCCGCTGGTCAGCGCGCGACCTTCTCCTTTGGTGTGCGGATCGTTCCCTGATCTGCAGCGGGGATCTGATTTCCCGTTCGCAGGGCTCCGTTGGAGAGACCGGAACCCTGCGCCTTTTTATTCCGGTGCCTTGAGGGCCAGCCTCCCTCATCTCGCCCGACGGCCAGCCGCGCCTCCGCGCCGCTGGCCGCAGCTTTCCGGCGGTCGTCAGGCGCACTGGCGGAGAGCGCCCACAGCGGGCCAGATCATCAATAACTCCCTACATCCAGGCGGACGCCTACCCGGCACTATCGCCGCTCGCCTGCGGTGCCGGTCCATCGCGGGATTTTCCCTGGTCCTGCTGCGCCTCCCAGACGGAGCGCCGACGTCGAAGCCATGTCCTTCCGCCGCCTTGTCCAATGCCTCGCCCCACTCGCGCTGTTCGCGCTCCTCGGCGTCGCCCTGCCGGCAGCCGCGGCGATCCCGGGCGATGCGAGCACGAACACGGCGCTCAGCCCGCCCGCCGGATCGGTGGCAGGGTCCGCGGACGTCCGCAATGAAGGCGGTCCGCAGACCGTCGGACACAATGTCCTGGTCGATCCGCATGGCGTAGTGTTCGACAGCCGCAGCAACCGGCCGCTGGCCGATGCGATGGTGACCCTGATCGACGTGGATGGCAGCGGCAATGGCGGCCACCCGGGCGAGCCGGCCCTGGTTTATGGCGACGACAGGCAAAGCGTGGCGCCCTCGCAGGCCCTCACCGATGTCGACGGATCGTTCCGCTTCCCGCTGGTGGCACCCGGCCGCTACCGCGTGCAGGTGACGCCGCCCGACGGCCACGCCTTTCCCAGCAAGCTGGCCGTCGGCACGCTGCCGAACGGCCGCCTGATCAACATGACCGGCTCCTTTGGCGGCGTTTTCACGGTGAACGCGGACGATGCTGACGTCATTGTCGACCTGCCCGTCGATCCGCTGGCCCTGCCCCTGTTTGTCGAAAAGACGGCCTCGCGCACCGAGGCGCAATTGAGCGATACCGTCGACTACCAGCTGCGCGTGGGCAACGCCGGCAAGGACACGCTCACGGACGTGCGGGTGACCGACGACCTGCCGCCGGGCCTCCGCTACGTGCGCGGCAGCGCACGCATGGACGGCGCCCCGATCGCCGAGCCGCAAGGCGCCACCAGCCGCCGCCTGGGCTTCTCCATCGGCGAGCTACCCGCGCGCAATGAACACCGCATTACCTACCGCGTGGCGATCGGCGCCGGCGCGCAGCTGGGCGATGCCACCAACCGCGCCCAGGCCACCAGCGGCGGCGCAATCGCGCTCGTCAGCAACCTCGCAAGCGTCAGCATCAGGATCAAGGGCGGCGTCTTCGACGACCAGGCCTTCATCGCCGGCCGGGTCTACATGGATTGCAATGCCAACCGCCAGGACGACGAAGAGACGGGCATCGCCGGCGTGCGCATCTACATGGAGGACGGCCGCTTCGCGATCACCGACGCACAAGGCCGCTACAGCCTCTATGACGTGAGCCCGCGCACCCATGTGCTCAAGCTCGACGCCACCACGCTGCCGGCCGGCATCCAGCTCGAAGTGCTGGACCAGCGCAACGCCGGCAAGGCCGACAGCCGCTTCGTCGACCTGAAGAACGGCCAGCTCCAGCGCGGCGACTTCGCCGCCACCGGTTGCAGCGACGAACGCCTGCAGGCCCTGGCCGCCCGTGCCGCCAGCATCCAGCCCGCACCTACGGTGGCCGGCAGCATGCTGGCGAGCAGCGTCGTGGCACCGCTGTCCGGCATGGACGCCAATGCGGGCTTCGTCAACGTCGGCGAAGGCGCGCGCCTTGCGCAGAGCCAGATGAACATCGTGGTGAAGGGCCCGGCCGGCAGCGCACTGCGCCTGACGGTGAACGACCAGGCCCTGAGCGAGGACCGCGTGGGCAAGCGCAGCCTCGACGCCGCGCGCCAGCTCGCGATGTGGGAATACGTGGGTGTCGCCCTCAAGCCGGGCGAGAACACCCTGCGCCTGGAAGTCGAAGGCAGCGCGCTGCCCGCCCGGGTGGTGCACGTGCTCGCTCCCGGCGAAGCCGAGCGCCTGGTGCTGGTGGCGCCGAGCGCCGCGCCCGCCGACGGCGGCAGCGTGAAGCTCACTCTCAACGTGGTCGATGCCGCCGGCCTCACCGTGCCCGGCCGCCGCGCCGTGACGCTCGAAGCCAGCGCCGGCCAGTGGCAGGTGCAGGACCTGGACGCCGCCCAGCCCGGCGTGCAGACCTTCGTCGACAACGGCAGCACCCAGCTCACCCTGGTCGCCCCGCGCGACGCCGCCAGCGCCACGCTCTCGGCCCGCGCCGGCAAGCTCGAAGGCAAGACCGCGATCGACTTCGTCGCGGCCATGCGTCCGCTGCTCGCGATCGGCATGGTCGAAGGCACGCTCAACGTGAGCCACTTCAGCGGCCTCGAAGGCGTGGATCGCGGCGACCCCTTCGAGCGCGAATTGCAGACCCTGGCGCAGAACGACCAAGGCAGCCTCGGCGCCCGTGCCGCAGTCTTCCTCAAGGGCAAGGTGCGTGGCGACTATCTGCTCACGATGGCCTACGACACCGATCCGGACACGCGCCAGAAGCTGCTGCGCGATATCCAGCCCGACCAGTTCTACCCGGTCTATGGCGACGAATCGACCCGCGGTTTCGATGCCCGCACCACCGGCAAGCTCTACCTCAAGGTCGAGCGCAACAAGTCCTACGCGCTGGTCGGCGATTTCGTGAGCCCGGCCGCGACGCCGACCCGCAACCTCGGCAGCTACAGCCGCAGCCTGCACGGCGCGCAGGAGCACTACGAGAGCGGCAGCGTGGTCGCCAACGGCTTCGTCACCCATGACACCAGCCGCCGCGTGGTGGTGGAGCTGGCCGCCAAGGGCATCTCCGGCCCTTACGTGCTGGGCCGCAGCGGCATGGTGGCCAACAGCGAGAAGGTCGAGATCCTGGTGCGTGACCGCAACCAGCCCGCCATCGTGCGCGAGACCATCCCACAGAGCCGCTATGTCGACTACACGATCGAGACCTACACCGGCCGCCTGATCTTCAACGGCCCGGTCGCCAGCGTGGACCAGGACCTGAACCCGCGTTCGATCCGCGTCACCTACGAGATCGACCAGGGCGGCGAAGACTTCATCACCGCCGGCGGCGACGTGCAGGTGCAGGTCACCGAACGCATCAACGTCGGCGGCAGCGTGGTCGAGGACCGCAACCCGCAGGACGCCTACCGCCTGCTCAGCGCCAACACCCGCGTGCAGGTCACCGCACACACCGCGCTGATCGCCGAAGTCGCGCAGAGCCAGCGCGACAGCCTGGGCCGCGGCAACGCGATGCGCGCCGAGCTGGTGCACAACGACGAGACGGTGCAGGCCCGCGTGTACTACGGCCGCAGCGACGCCGGGTTCGACAACCCCACCGCGAGCCTCAACCGCGGTCGCAGCGAAGGCGGCGCACGCGCCGACTATCGCCTCGACGACAGCAACACGCTGCACGGCGAATACCTGCTGAGCGAAGACCCGCAGACCGACAGCCGCAGCCAAGGCGGCCTGGTCTCGCTGGCCCACCGTTTCAGCGCCGCGCTGCGGGGCGAAGTCGGTTCGCGCCTCGTGCGTCTTGCCACCGGCGAGTCCTACACCACGCTGCGCGGCAAGCTTGCCTACCAGTTGCCTGACCTGCCGCAGGCCTCGATCTTCGGCGAGGCCGAGCAGGACGTGGAAGATGCCGACAGCCGCATGCTGGCCGTGGGTGGCGAATACCGGTTTGACTCCGGCACCAGGCTCTACGGCCGCCACGAGCTGATCAGCAGCCTCGGTGGTCCTTACCGCCTGGACCCGAACCAGCAGCGCAACCTGAGCGTGATCGGCGTCTCCGAAGACCTGGGCGCGGGCAGCCAGCGCTATGGCGAATACCGCATCCGCAACGCCCTGGGCGGCCGCGAAGGCGAGGCCGCCACCGGCCTGCGTCGTACCTGGCAGGTGCGCGAAGGCCTGATGGTGCTGAGCTCCTTCGAGCGTGTGCAGACCATGAGCGGCGACAACCCCGGCAACACCGCCACCGCGGTCGCCGGCGGCGTGGAATACACCGCGACGGCCAACCTCAAGGCCAGCACCCGCGTCGAATACCGCCGCGCGCTGGATGGCGAGAGCTGGCTCTCGACCGCCAGCTTGGCCTGGAAGCTGGACCAGCAGTGGACCGTGCTCGGCAAGAACACCTTCAACGCGCTGAGCGCCGGCAACCAACCCGACCGCATGCTGGAACAATTCCAGTTCGGCGCGGCCTATCGCAGCAGCAGCTGGATCCAGCTTGCCCGCGTGGAGATCAAGCGCGAGATCGCCGACCCGATCGCGGGCAATCGCCAGGCCCAGTCCGCGGTATGGAATGGCAACTGGCAGCCCGCCAACGGTTGGGAATTGTCGGGTCGCGTGGCCGCCAAGCAGGTCCATGAGGATCGCGATGACGCCGGCTCGGTCAATCGCGCAGCACTCGCCGGCGTGCGCGTGGCGCACGACTTCGCAGCCCGCTGGGATGGCGCCATCAATGCCAGCGCCTTGTGCAGCAGCCTGCCTGATGCGACGCAGACAGCGCTCGGTGGCGAGGTCGGCTACATGCTGCACGACAACCTGTGGCTGTCCGCCGGCTATAACCTGTCCGGTTATCGCGACCGCGACCTCGCAGCCGATGCGTACACCCAGCGCGGCGTCTCCATGCGCCTGCGCGGAAAATTCGACGAAAGCCTGCTGTCGCTCTAGAAGGCAAAGGTCCGTACGTGAGCCTGGCCCAGCGCGTGCTGGCGTGCGGCGCTGGCGCGGCGAGAGACGGCGCCCGACACCCCGCGCGGCATTTGGCCGGCAGCCTCGGCAGGCCTCCCGGCAGTATCAGCAGACACGAGCATCGGGCGGTGTTCGCCTGGGTGGCATCAGCGCGCATGGCGTTCCCGACACGCCGCTGTGGACCTGGCGATACCGTTGGCCGGAGCGCGCGGACCGGTCGCGCCCGGTGCCATGGCGCTCGCGTTTCCGCCACACAGCAAAGCCTGGCGATGCGGGAGCTGCGCACATCCGGCTGCCCCGCATGGCAGCATGCGCACTGCGCGCGTCTCCGCCTCGCGAGGTGTCGCGCCTCATCATCCAAGAGTTGCGCGTGCCCCTTCTCCCCGACTCCCTCCGGCGCCGTGCGCTGGCCTGGCTGCAGCGCGTCGTCCCGGTGAAGACCGAGGAAGTGGCGGCGCTCCTGCTCGCCTTCGCGTTCTTCTTCAGCCTGCTGTGCGCCTACTACCTGCTGCGCCCGCTGCGCGACGCGATGGGGCTGTCGGGCGGCATGGACAAGCTGCCCTGGCTCTTCACCGCCACCTTCGCGAGCATGCTGCTGGCGGTGCCGCTCTTTGGCTTCCTCGTCGCGCGCCTGGCGCCGCGGCGCTTCGTGCCAGCCTGCTACCGCTTCTTCATCCTCAACCTGCTCGGCTTCGCGCTCGTGCTGGGCCTGGGCGGCGCCAACGTGCGCACGGGGCAGGTCTTCTTCGTCTGGCTCTCGGTCTTCAACCTCTTCGCGCTCAGTCTCTTCTGGAGCGTGATGGCCGACCGCTTCAGCGCGGAGCAGGGACAAAGGCTCTTCGGTTTCGTCGCGGCCGGCGGCACGGCGGGCGGACTGCTCGGCCCGGCGCTGGCGGCGAGCATCGGCGGTGGCGTGGGTCCGGTCGCGCTGCTCCTGATCGCCGCCGCGCTGCTGGAAGTCGCGCTTGCGTGCTACCGCGCGCTGCTGCGTCATACGGAAAGCCATGCCCAGGACGGCACGCGCAGTGAGGACACCCGCATCGGCGGCAGCATCTTCGGCGGCCTGGTGCTGATCGCGCGCTCGCCCTACCTGCTGGGCATCGTGCTCTACATGTTCCTGCACACCAGCTCGGCCACGCTGCTCTACTTCGAACAGGCCCGCATCGTCGCCGATGCCTTCGCCGACACCGCTACGCGCACCCGCTACTTCGCGCTGACTGACCTGTGGGTCTCGCTGCTCACGCTCACCCTGCAGGTCTTCGTCACCGCACGCTGGATCCGGCTCGCCGGCGTCTTCGGTGCGCTGCTCTCGCTCCCCGTCTTTGCCCTGCTCGCCTTCGGCGGCGCCGCGCTGTGGCCGGTGCCGCTCGCCCTCGCGCTGCTGCAGGGCCTGCGCCGCGCCTTCGACTACGCCATCTCGCGCCCGGCCCGCGAGATCCTCTTCACCGTGTTGAGCCGCGAGGAGAAGTACAAGGCCAAGAGCGTGATCGAGACGCTGGTCTTCCGCGGCGGTGATGTCGCGGCGGGCTGGCTCTACCAGGGACTCGCGACATTGGGCGTGGCCTTCGGCAGCGTGGCGCTGGCGTCGCTGCCTTTCTTTGCGGTGTGGGCGTGGCTCTCCCGCGCTCTGGCGCGTGGCGAAACCCGGTATCAGCAAACCAACCCGCCTTCGTTCAAATCCTGAAAACGCCAGACGACGACTGCACACCATGGATCACGGCCTTCCTCTCGCACGCGTCCCGACGCGGATTCAGGTGTCGCTCCTGGCCGCCTTTGCGATGTGCTTTCTCACCTCGCACGCGCAGGCCGACGCGCTGCCGGGCAAAGCTCGTTACCCGATCGCCACCTACTCGCAGAAGACCCTGCTCAAGAATTGGGCCTTGAGCGTCTGCCTCGCTCGGGTCGCACAGAGCGAAGCAGACCGCGCGGATGCGAATGCCGCGGCCGGCGGCTACCTGGAATTTGGCAGGCAGCCCATCGAGGCCTACACGCCCTTGCGCGAACTGGCGCTGCGCTATGCGCAGAAGCACTACGAAGGCTCCATCCCTTCCGACTTCAACACCATGAAGTGCATCGATCTGTTCCACAGCAAGGAACTGGATGCCTTGTCGACCCGTCTTGCGCGGTTGAAATGACCCTTTCGAATCCCATGCCTGCCAACGCCCCCGTCCAACTCCTCTTCCTCCCCGGCGCCCTCGGCCGCAGCGGCTTCTGGCAGCCGGTCGCCGAACGCATGAGGCATCCGGCCGAGCGCCATTTCCTGGGCTGGCCCGGCTTCGGCGACGCGCCCGCAGATCCCTTGGTGGGCGGACTGGATGATCTGGTGACGCGCGTCATCGCGCGCCTCGATCGGCCGACCGCGCTCATCGCGCAGTCGATGGGCGGCCTGATCGCCATGCGCGCTGCGCTGGAGAAGCCGGAATGGGTGACGCATCTGGTGCTGTCCGCGACCTCGGGCGGGATCGATGTCGCGGCGCTCGGCGGTATGGACTGGCGCGAGGCCTTCCAGGTGGCGAACCCGCAGTTGCCGCGCTGGTTCGCGGACCACCATGAAGACCTCAGCGCGCGGCTGCCCGCAATGCGCGCGCCGACGCTGCTGCTCTGGGGCGGTGCAGATGCAATCAGTCCGCTGCGGGTGGGCGAGCGCCTGCGCACGCTGCTTCCCGAGGCGGCGCTGCATTACTTCCCGCGCGGCGAGCACGACCTGGTGCGGACCCATGCTGAGGCCGTTGCCGGCCTGATCGACATGCACCTCGGCCTCGCCTGAGACGGTCGCCCGCCGCCAGGCCCGCTACGGGCTGAGGGCGACATCGCGATGCGATCGCGGGGCGCTTGCCGAGAGGCAGCGGCAGCCGCGGACCGAGGCCATGACCGGCCGGAATCCCGGCTGCGAGCAAGGATCCAGAACGGCCCGCGGTCGACGCGCCCTTGCGAGGGCAGGCTCATTTCCCCCTGCCGCGCTCCCGTCATCGAAATCAGAGGAGTGCCACGCGATCCACAAGAACGGATCATTACTTAGGCGTTGACCTTAGTAATTTCCGGTGCCATTCTTCCTCGGTCAGCCCCCTCACCACGCCACCGACAGTCCGCACCGAAATGCCCCAGACCGCCGTTGTTGATGATGTGTTCTACGCCCTGTCCAACGCGACCCGGCGGCAGGTCCTGGCGCAGTTGTCCGCCGGCCCGGCCACGGTCACCGAGCTGGCGGCGCCCTTCGACATGAAGCTCCCGTCCTTCGTGCAGCACCTGTCGGTGCTCGAACGGAGCCGGCTGGTGACGTCGCGGAAACAAGGGCGCGTGCGGACCTACGAGATCGCGCCCGAGCGGTTCAAGCTCGCCGAGGACTGGCTATCCGAGCAACGCCGGATGTGGGAGAGCCGACTGGATCGCTTCGACCACTACGTCAAACAGCTGAAGGAAAAGGAACAGGACCATGACTAGGCACTTCACCATCAATCCGAAGCTCGACCTCGTGTTCGAACGCAGCATCGACGCGCCCCCGCGCATCGTCTGGGAAGCGCTGACGCGGCCGGAACACCTGAAGGAGTGGTACATGCCCAAGGCCTGGGGCACTGTCGCGGCCTGCGAAATGGACCTGCGGCCCGGCGGCACATTCGCCATCGACATCGCGACGGCGGGTGGCCAGAGCGTGCCCAACCTCGGCTGCTTCCTGGAAGTCGTCCCGGAAGAGCGGCTGGTCTGGACCTCGATGCTTTTCCCGGGCTATCGCCCCGCCGTCTTCGACGACGTCCCGATCACCGCGATCATGACGATCAGCGCCTCCGGAGCCGGCACGCGCTACGTCTTCACCGCCCTGCATCGGGACGAAGCCGACCTCAAGCAGAACAGCGAGTCAGGCTGGCGGGAAGGAACCGAGATCGCGCTCGACCAGCTCGTGGCGCATGTGAGGACGATGAAGTAACAGACCGGAGCTTTGGCCTCCCGATCACGAAGCTTGATTCGTTCGCACCGCGCCCGTGCAGCGCGGCTGCGCGAGCGGCATTCAGCCACCGTATCCGTGCTTCTCAGGACTGCGGGTCGTACATGAAGACGCGCAGCTCCTGGGCGCAGCGACAACCCTTCGCGATGCGCCCCGCCCACTCGATCGCCGCCTCGCGCGTGGGCACCTCCAGCACACAGAAGCCACCATCCAGCGACGGCGCCCGTGGATAACCACCCTCGGCGACCGAGCCGTCCGCCGACACGACCGATGGCACGCCATCGATGCCACCACCGAAGACATAAACGCCCGCGACCTTCGCCGCCTCGATCACGGCATGCGCATCGCGGCTCACTGCTTCCAGTTCGCCGTCAGCAAGACCATTGCGGCGCTCGGAAAGGAGATCCGGTACTTGCCCATGGGGCTCTCTGTGTTCGGCGGAGCCGCTATGAACCAGTCCGGCCATCCGTCGTTCCTTGGCATCACAGTTCAATGTCGCAACTCAAGACGGCGAATATGCGACGGCCGGCAACTGGCACTCGGCAAGACTGCGTCTCCGAGGACAGCACCGATATTTCGGGGAACGCAGCCGCTCGGCCTAGCGCTCGCCAGTACCGCCGAACTTCTCAACCAGCCAGAAGATGGCCGCTGCCAGTCCGAGTGAAACAGAGGCCCAAAGCGGAAGCTCGGTCACAGCCCACAGATATTTCAGATAAAGGATGGGCGGCGCAAGGAGCAGGACCAAGGCGATTTCCTTGGCACCGACGCGGGCAGCGTCACTGGGTCTCCTTCCAAGTTCCCGATCAATATCACGGCCCGATGCCACCGCAGCAAATCCGCAGCTTCCACAAACACTGACGCCAGGAGGATTCGCGACTCCACAGGCATGACAAACCCAAATATAGGCCTGCGGTTTCAATGGCAACGCTCGGACCTGGAATTCGGCGTCGGGGTGCATATCCCAAGTGTGCGCCACGTGGTCATGAAATCCAACGTCCGACCCAACTGACGCCGAAGCGCAGAGGCGGAACCCGAACCGCGCAGCGCCCCGACATCGCAGGCGGGCTTGTCAGTCGTCGGATACTTGACCATAAATCCAGTGCTCGCTTTCGTAGCGATCGTCGGGATCGACAGACTCTGTGAAGCTCCAGACGACCCCCAGTTCCTTCACGCCCTCAGGAAGAATGAGCCCCCACTCTTTGGCCAAGCTCCTCCCTTTGATAGTCCTGATTGAGCCCAAACCGTCTTCACGTAACCGAACCTTGCTTTGAAAATAGTCTTCGCACGAATAGATGCACAGCTCGCTCGCGAACAGGTCGGGGACACACACCGTGCTCGTTACACGGTACGACAACTTATCCTCCGGCTTGGAACGGACCACGGAGGCACAGGCGTCGATCAAAGTCTGGGCGGCCTTGCTCTTCCACTGTTGGCGGGCGTGCCGACCTTCGACAATGCCCTGCAGTACGGGGATTTTGATGTTGCAGTACCCTTCGTCGACTGTAAGTCCGATCGGAAACCAGCCAACGAATTCACTTGCCCACCGGTCTAGGGCACGGAGCCGGCGAGCGACACCTCTCGGCTTTTTGCGGAAGGAAAGTTGGCGCATAGGGGACGACGCGGCCTTCAACCGCCGGTAACCCGCAGGCGCTGACGCGCGCAGTGTTCAGTACTCATGCCCATTCGACCACGCACGATATGTTGATATGAGGCTTCAGTTCGACAATGAAGAGTTTGATTCCGGGCTGATGGAACTTCAGGATCAAGCGCACCTTTCCGGGGTGCACTCCAGCACCCGGCCCACGACTGCCTTGAAAGAGAGAGATCGACTTTGGCCTGTCCGTCCTTCCACCACTAGAACGAAAACTCCGCCTTTTCCGGCTGATAACTGCGTGAACTCTCTATTGCTTCCTCGGACGAGTCGAAGTTTGCGCCGCAGGCCCAGCCGACGTCCTTGTCCACGCGCGTGGGCTCTGCCTCAAAGAAGCTTACGAAATCCGACAGATTAGGTGAGTTGCTCATCGCGTTCTAGTGTTTGACCCCCGCGCGCACCGGCGTGGGTCAGGCGTTGGCTTGCTCAATCTCTGACTGGCTGACTTCGACATCGAATCCAGACTCTAGCTCAAGCACAAAGCGCGGCTCAGGCTCAAGCGAGAGCACCGTGACCAAGGAGCCAGCGGCTCCCTTGTGTGTCCCGGCGACCACGCGAACGTAGTCGTTGTGCCAGTACGTGACACCCGGAATTCGCTCCCGGCTCAGAAATGCTTGGCAGAGAGCTGCGGTATCCATTGCTATGCCCGATGTCTTAGGGTGAATCCTCATCAGTTACGACTACCGCGGCGCTCGAGAACGAGATCAGGTATTTAGCCGTGATGTTCCCGCTCCTGTCGGGCGACCCGCTATGACCGGACGACTCGACCGCCGTTCCGCGGTCTGCGCCAGCAGGCTCATGCTGACACGCGCCAAGGCATCCGCATCTTCCTAGCCCCAGGTTGTTGGGAGATAGGTGAGATTAGAACACGCCTGCGCCTTGGATGCTGCTATCTGCACCACTGTCGTTCGCATGGAATTCCGTCGTTGTTTCCATCCATCTTTACCCCAGGGCAATTGCGGAGAAAGAACGTTGCCTCTTCGCATGACGTCATTTGTGAGCAGTACGCCCTGCCGTCGCATCTGTAGTTATTCGGCGGAGCAGTAACGCTCAGCGAAGATGGCGTCGAGCTTGACTCGATTGCCGATGTTTCCTCTGGCGCGGAGACCGAGGCTGCCCGGGTCGCTTGGTACCTTTCATATACCTGCCAGCCAGCTATCGCGAGAACAGAGACCAGAACCAGTTTCTTCATGAGTGCGCGCGGAGTCCGAACGAAGTCAAGGGAATCGAAGCGTCTACCCCGAACCGTGGGCGTTGCATGACTGCAGTGCAATTCGGAACCGTGTGCGATTGCTTCGCCTTGCGGGTCCAGTGGGCAGACCCGCAAGGCATTTCCAAATCAATCTCACTGGCTGGGCCCTCGGGCCGCATTTCGCCACCACAGACCTGCTCGCCTGAAACTGGCGCTCGTACGAAACGCGCTGCGTCAGTCGTGGCGGCCTGACCAAGGTGTCGGGTCACCATTCAGGTTGTACCGATCGGTATGTTCCTGTTGGTCGAACTGTTCTGACGGTTTCGTATTGTCTTCGCGAAGCAGAGACAACACCAAGGCTGCCCCAAATACCGGGAGAAGCCAGATAAATACACTCTGTGTGACCTTCTGGGACAGGGCAAAATCGCAACTCTTGAGCACAAGCCACGTTGCACCCGATCAAGCTGGAAGCCGACCGCACGATGAAAGGATCAGGCCGCCATCGGCCTACACGGAAGGGAGCGGCCAAGTATGCATTTCATGCTGGCCGACAGATTCAGAGATAGTGCGCAACGGAGCGCTCGAAATGATCAAGATGTCGGCATGCACTCAGGACGCCTGTGCTCGCCACCGAGGGCTCAGATCCAGGGCATGCGCGAAGCGCAGCGGGCATCCAGAACGCGACCGAAAAGATGGAGCAGCCAAGCACGAGTCCGGGCGACGAGCTCCTTGGGGAACCTTCACAGGCATCCAGCGCATTGAGGAGGACGTTCCACTTCGGGTCGCTGCAAAGCGCTCGCAGTCTCTCTCCGATCTGAGTAGCCAGTTCAACTCAACACATTCACCCCGAACTCCGACAGCAACACCGCAGCCTGATCCGCCGAAATCGTCGCGCCGCGCAGTACAGCGAGATCGGCGAGGCGCAGGCCGCCCAGGTCTGCGTCGCGCAAATCGGCACCGTCGAAGCGGGCGTCGGTGAGGTGGGCGTTGCGCAGGCTGCCGCCTTCGAAACGGGTGTCGCGGAAATCGAGGCCGGCGAGGTCGGCTTCGGAGAAGTCGAGTTGATTCAGGGTCTGTTTGCGGAAACCCAGGCCGCGCAAATAGGCGCCGACCAACACGCACTCCGCGAAGACGAGGCCGAGTGCGCTGCAGTCTTCGATGCGTGCGCCGGTGAGGCGGCAATTGTCGAAATGCGCGCCGCCGAGTTTGCAGCCGCGCCAGACGGTGTTGTTCAGGTCGCAGCGGGAGAAGCGCACCGAGCCGAGATCGGCGCCGGAGAAATCCGCTTCACGGGCACGACAGGCGATCCATTCCGTGTCGGCAAGCCGCGCGGAACGCAGCCGGCATTCGGCGAGCACGCAGCGCTCGAAACGGGCTTCGCGCAGGTCCAGGTGCGAGAGATCTACGCCCTGCAGGTCGCAGTCGACGAAATGCAGCGGCGCATCGGCCTCGTCGATCAGGGCCTGGAGTTGCGCACGGGTAGGGGTGTCAGTGATCGGTAGCGACATGAGTGGAAGCGTTCAGGAGAAACGGGAATCGCGGTCGCACTGGACGACCGCGCGGGAGCGCCCGGCTTGCGCATTCTGGCGCGGAACCCGTTTGTGTTCCTTGATGCGATGCCGGGCTCTGCGACGTGAGATGAGACGGGTTCCGCGCCGGCAACGAGGTGCCGATCGGATTGAGGACGCCGCTCGCCGAAAGTGGCGATCCTGCGATCCGATGTCCGGTGACCCGGCGGCGCTGTGCAGGTGAAGCAGTGAGACGGACGATGGAGTGGTGCTGCGGTGACGCAGCGCCGCAGTGACGCGGGTTGAAAACCCGCGCCCTCCGACGCCGGCTGAATTTCCTCGCGCGGCCCCGGTCCGAGCCGTATCTGGATGCCGCGCGCCGGCCAGGGAGCTCCGATGCAGAGTGTCGCCACCCCGTCGCTCACCCGGGCGCAGTTCCTGCGCGGTGGTGCGAGCGCGGCTGCCTTGCTGGGATTGGGCCTGGCCGCGGGCGTGGGCGGCGGCTCCGCCCTGGCGCAGGAGCTGCCGAGCGGTCGCATGCACAGCCGGCGGATTCCGGTCAGCGGGGAGATGTTGCCGGCAATCGGCTGCGGCACCTGGCGCGGCTTCGACGTGGGCCTGGAGCAGGTGCCCGAACTCAAGCCGGTGCTGCGGGCGCTCTTCGACGCCGGCGGTTCGGTGATCGATACCTCGCCGATGTATGGCGCGGCCGAACGCGTGACCGGCCAGTTGGTGAGCGAGATGGGGGCGCAGGCGCAGAGTTTTCTCGCGACCAAGGTGTGGATCCAGGGCAAGGCGCAGGGCCTGGTGCAGATGAGCCAGTCGCTGGCGCTGCTGCAGAAGCAACCGATCGACCTGATGCAGATCCACAACCTGCTCGACTGGCGCACGCATCTGCCGGCCTTGCGCGAGTGGAAGGCGAGCGGGCGTATCCGCTACCTCGGCATCACGCACTACACCGACAGCGCGCATGCGGCCCTGGAGTCCATCCTGCGGCATGAGGCGATCGACTTCCTGCAGATCAACTACTCGGTGGATGACCGCGCGGCAGAGCAGCGACTCTTTCCGCTGGCGGCGGAGCGGGGCGTGGCGGTGCTGGTGAACCAGCCTTTCGGCGGCGGCAGCCTGCTGCGTGGGCTCGCGAACAAGCCGGTTCCGGAGTGGGCAGAGGACATCGACTGCACGAGCTGGGCGCAGCTGCTGCTCAAGTTCATCGTCGCGCATCCCTCGGTCACCTGCGTGATCCCCGGCACCAGCAAGCCCGGCCACATGGCCGAGAACGCGCGCGCGGGTTTCGGTCCGCTGCCGGACGCGCGCCTGCGCGAGAAGATCGTGGAGGCGGCGGCCGCGGCGTGATGCGGGTCGTGGTGCGCGCGGCACGCGAAGCGTGACGGATCGCTGGTCGCGTACCGTGCGTGCGTCGTGCGTCGTGCGTCGTGCGTCGTGCGTCGTGCGTCGTGCGTCGTGCGTCGTGCGTCGTGCAGGCGATGATCACTTAAGCACAGCAACACGAAGCAAGGCCGTCGTCGCCTCGAACGCATGCCTCGACCGGGAAGCCGCCTGCGCGGCTTCAATGCGCCGGCCGCCTCAGTCCTCGAACTTGTCGTGGTGGTCGGCCTCGCCGCGCTTCCAGTAGGCCTGTGCGCGCACCTGGCCCTTGTCCAGGCCGACCTCTTCCAGCAACACCTTGCGCAGGGTCTGGGCGAGCGAGGATTCCGCGGCGACCCAGGCGAAACCACGGCCCGGTGGCAGGGCGAGTTTGCGCACCGCTTCGATCAGCCCGACCTCCGTCGGCGACCAGGAGAGGTTCAGCGCGGCCGCGCTGGTGAACTCACGACGGTCGGCGCGATCCGCGGTGTGGATGCGCCCGAAGGCGGGCGCGCCTTCGGGCAGCTCTTCGAGGCGGCGCGCGATCGCAGGGAGTGCGCTTTCGTCACCGATCAGGAGATGCCAGGGCAGGTCATCCGGGAGCGTCATGCTGCCGCGCGGACCGCCGATGCCGACCAGTTGACCCGGCGCCGCCTGGGCCGCCCAGCGGCCGGCCGGACCGTGCTCGTGCAGCACGAACTCGATATCCAGCTCGCGCGCAGCCGGGTCGAAACGCCGCGGCGTGTAGTCGCGCATCACAGGACGCACGGCATCTTCCGCCATCACCGGGCCTTCCGGGCCGAGCGTGGGGAGCTCGGGCGCGGCCTGGCCGGGTTGCGGCAGCATCAGCTTCACATGGTCGCCGAAGCCGGGGCTCTGGAAATCGGCAAGGTCCTCGCCGGTGAAGGTGATGCGCACCATGTGCGGGCTCACCGGCGTGACGCGTGCCACCGTGACGCGGCGCAGCTTGAGGGGCAGGCGGATACGTTCGCCGATGCGCGGCAGGGTGTCTTTGGTTTCGTCTCTCATAAGGCCTCGTGGCGTGACACGACGGAAGGGACTACGCGGCCACGCAAATGATTGATAACATCAACCAATCTAGGCAAAGTGGTTGATGATGTCAACCATATTCACCCATGAGCAACATTTCGCGTTCTTCCGCGTCCACCTCTTCCGCGCCTGCTTCGTCCGCCCTGCCCGACGCGCTCGAGGCACTGCATGAGCTGACCCACGCGATCCGCGCCCGGCTGCACCGGCCGCGCCGCGAGGACGCCAATGCGCCACCACCGATGGAGGCGCGCGCCCTGGGCTTCTTCATGCGCCACCCCGGCGCCACCCAGACCGACCTGGTGGCGCACAGCGGACGCGACAAGGCGCAGGTGGCGCGCCTGATCAAGTCGCTGATCGAGCGCGGCCTGCTCGAAGCCGAACCCAATCCGCAGGACCGCCGCAGTCTGTGCCTGCGGCCGACCGAAGAGGGCCTGGCCGAATGCAAGGCCCTCCTGCAGGAACGCCGCAGGCTGGGCAAGCAGCTCGTGCAGGGTCTGAGCGCCGAGCAACTGGCGGGGTTCCAGGCAGTGATCGCGCACATGCGCGCCAACCTCGACGCGGACTGATCCGCCAGCAGTCGCGTGCGGTGCGCGCACGCGTAGACGCTGGCTCGCGAAGGGCCGGCAGTGCGATTGCGTTGCATGGGCGGCAGCCCGGCGGGCTCCTCCGCACGTCTTCTCGCGGCACGCGCGAAATCGCCGTGTCGCTTCCATGCGCGTCGCGTGAGCCCTGTGTGAGCCTTGCGCGGGCACCACGCGAACGAGGCCGCGGATCGACACGCATCGGGCTTGACATTTGGACGCTCGGCCAAAAAGGATGGGCGCACCCCAGATCCCGACGGAACATGACATGCGCCTTGCGCCGAACAAGCCAGCCCCACCTCTGCGTGCCCCTGATATCTCCGGTGGAATCGTCGATCTGGCCGAGATGCGCGGACGGCCCGTTCTGCTTTCTTTCTATCGCTACGCGTCTTGCCCGGTCTGCAACCTGCGGGTCCATCGGCTGATCGATGCCTACCCGCGACTTTCCGCCGCCGGCCTGTCGGTGCTCGGCGTATTCCAGTCACCCGTCGACGAAATGACCCTCTACATGGACAGGCACCAGGCGCCGTTCCCGCTGGTGCCGGATCCCCAACTCCAGCTCTATCGCCGCTTCGGCGTCGAGGCCCGCTGGGGCGCGCTGCTCTCGCTGGCGGTTATCCGTAGCGCGGTAACGGCTTTCGCCAAGGGCTTCCTGCCGGGACGCATCAGCGGCCCGTTCAATCGCGCGCCCGCTGATTTCCTGATCGCGCCGGACGGGCGTATCGCGTTGGCCTACTACGGTCGCACGATCGACGACCATGTTTCGATAGACACCGTGGAAAGCTGGCTGCAGACGGCCCGGGCGACATGAGCGCAGCGACCCGGGCACGCATTCTCGAGGCCGCGGACGAAGTCATCCGCGAGCGCGGTGCCGGCGGCATGTCCATCGCCGAGGTGGCGCGTCGGGCCGGTGTCCTCAAGGGGAACGTCGCGTATTACTTCCGCACCAAGGATGCCTTGCTGGAGACCGTCGCCCGCACGCGCCGGGAACGGCTCTTCGGAACGATGGCCGCCTCGGGGCGCACCACCACGGCACGCGAAGAGATCGAGGCCTTTCTCGACATGGTGCAAGGACAAGCCGAAGACCTGTCGCGCTGCGGCTGCCCCGTCGGCTCGCTGTGCACGGAACTCGGCAAGGGCGAGCAAGGCGCGCTTGCCGCGGCGGCGACAAGCCTGCGCGAGATCCAGATCTGGCTGCATGAGAGGCTGGCGCGGCAGCTTCCTGCGCGGGAAGCCGGCCAGCTCGCGGAACGGCTGCTCTCGCAACTCCAGGGCGCCGCCGTGCTGGCGCAGGCCTATCGCGATCCGGACGTTGTGCGCAGGCAGGTGCGCCAGTGCAAGGACGAGTTGCGAGGACTCCTGTCCGACTGAGCCGCCGTGGGCGCACGCATTCCGCGTGCAGGCCCGTCGAGACCTGTAGGACAGCACCGCCAGCGCCGCGCGGCAGCGTCCGATCCTTGTGCGCCGCCGCAGCCGGGATACTGCCCGTTCACCTATCAGGCGGTCATCCATGAGCAGCGTCCGCAAGGGACAGATCCGGGGCAGCCTTTCCCGCGAGGCCTTCCGCGCACGATTCGAGCAGCGCTTCTACGACCCGGCCTTCGCCGGCGAGAAGGAGGCAATCGCGCGACTCGAAGCGATCGCCTGGGAAGCACATCAGGCGGGCCGCAAGGCGCCGATCACCCGCAAGGCGGGCAAAGGCTTCGCGGACCCCGGCTACGACCTGTCCACCGAATGGCTGGAGACGCGGCTGCGGCTGGAAGTTGCCGAGGTGCAGCGGCGCGATCCGAGCACGCCCTCGCGCGTGTTGCTGATCAATGGCAGCGCGCGCAACGACGGCACCTGCCCCGGCGAGGTCTCGAAGAGCTGGCGCATCGCCGGTCTTGCGCGCGAAGCCTTGGAAGCCGAAAGCATGCAGGTGGACCTGCTCGACCTCTCGCTCGTCACTTCGGAATACGAACGTCATATCCATCCCTGCAAGGGCTGCGTGTCGACCGCGATGCCGCTCTGCCATTGGCCCTGCAGCTGCTACCCCAGCCATTCCCTGGGCCAGGTGAATGACTGGATGGCGGAGATCTATGAACGCTGGGTCGCCGCGCACGGCGTGCTGATCGTCGCGCCCACTTACTGGTACCAGTCGCCCTCGCCGCTCAAGCTGATGATCGATCGGCTGGTCTGCGCCGACGGCGGCAATCCGGACCCCACCAGCACCCACGGCAAGAAGGTTGCCGAAGCCAAGGCCCTGGAACCGGCATGGCACTACCCGCAGCACCTGGCGGGGCGCGTCTATGGCGTAGTGGTGCATGGCGACGTGGCGGGAGTCGAAGGGCACCGCCGCGCCCTCACCGACTGGCTGGACTGGATGGGCCTGGTGGACGCCGGCCACGGCGCACGCCTGGATCGCTACGTGGGCTACTACGAGAGCTATGCCGACAGCCATGAAGCCCTGGATGCAGACACCGCCTTCCAGGCGGAAGTCCGCAACGTCGCCAGCGCGGTGGCCCGCGCCGTCGGCCTTTCCCGCAGCGGTTCATTGAGTCAGCCGGACCGCGATCTCGTGCGGCCGCGCCCGAAGTAGGGGCCGGCCGCTTCACGCAAGCGCAGAGGAGCACCCAGCATGAGCGAAAAGATTGCCACCATCGAATGGACCGGCCGCGGCAAGGAAGGCAAGGGCCAGATCACGACCGAGACCGGCGCGATCAAGGCCTATCCCTACGGCTTCGCCAGCCGCTTCGAGAATGACGAGGCCGGCACCAACCCCGAGGAGTTGCTGGCCGCGGCCCATGCCGCCTGCTTCACCATGGCCTTCTCGTTTGCCTGCGACAAGGCGGGCTTTGCCACCGAACAGGTCAACACCCGCGCCAAGGTGCGGCTCAAGACGGACGGCGCGGGCTTCCTGATCGATCGCATCGTGCTGGAACTCAAGGCGCGCGTGCCCGGCATCGAGACGGCCAAGTTCAACGAGATCGCCGAAGGCGCCAAGCGCGACTGCCCGCTCTCCAAGGCACTCGCCAGCGTGCCGAGCATCGAGCTGCACGCGACCCTGCTCGCCTGAGCGTTGCCGGCCGGGAGGCGGACGCCCCGCCCCCCGCTTCCCGCTTCCCTTCGCGCGCATCCGCGGCGCGGCGTGCCCTGAAGTACGCCCGGATTGGCGTCCGGGATTGCCGTCCGGAATCGCCGCCCCAAATCCCCACCCCAGGAGCTTGCAGACATGGCCCAGGATCCACGGCCCCGTCCGGCCATTCTCACCAGCGTGGTGCTCGCCCTCGCCGGGCTGGCTTTCATCATCGGCGGCACGGCGCTCAGCGCGCTGGGCGGCTCCTGGTACTACCTGATCGCCGGTCTGGGCGTGCTGCTCAGCGCGATCCTGCTCGCGCGCCGTTCGCCCTATGCGCTCTGGCTCTACGCGATGGTGCTCTTCGGCAGCACGGTCTGGGCCCTGGCCGAAGTGCGCTTCGACTGGTGGCAGCTCGTGCCGCGCCTGTGGATATGGTTCGTGCTCGGCCTCTGGCTGACCATGCCCTGGATCCTGCGCAGCCTGCATGTGCGGCCGCCGATGAATCGCGCGCGGGTGGCGTCACCCTTGTTGGCAGCGGTGATCATCGCGACCGGCGTGGGCGTGGTCTCCGGTTTCGTGGATTACCACGACCAGCCCGGCACCCTGCAACTGAGCGGCACGCCGCCCGTGGCCGCGGCTTCCGTACCCGCCGGCACGGCACCGGAGGGCGAGTGGCCCACCTACGGCGGACCGGCGGCGGGTACCCGCTATTCGCCCCTGGCCCAGATCACGCCGCAGAACGCCGGCACGCTCAAGGTCGCCTGGCAGTTCCGTACCGGCGACGCCCCCGGCCCGGACGACCCGACCGAAACCACCGACGAGAACACGCCGCTCAAGATCGGCGACACGCTCTATGTGTGCACGCCGCACAGCAAGCTGATCGCACTCGACGCGGGTTCGGGCCGCGTGCGCTGGCGCTTCGATCCGCAGATCCAGAGCCCGGAAGGCTTCAAGCATTTCGAGCACATGACCTGCCGCGGCGTCTCGTATCACGACGATGCCCGCTACGCGGCGCAAGGGAGTGCGAGCGACACGCCGCGCACCTGCCCGCGCCGGCTCTTCCTGCCCACCGCGGACGCACGGCTGATCGCACTCGATGCCGACACCGGCACGCCCTGCCCCGACTTCGGCGAGAAGGGCACGGTGAACCTGCGCACGCACATCGGCAGCTTCAAGCCGGGCGGCTACTACTCGACCTCGCCGGCGGCGGTGACGCGCGACCTGGTGATCATCGGCGGCCATGTCTCGGACAACGTCTCCAACGACGAGCCCTCGGGCGTGATCCGCGCCTACGACGTGCACGATGGCCACCTGGTGTGGAACTGGGACCCGGGCCGCCCGGACCAGACCGAGCCGGTGGCCGATCCGCACATCTACACCCGCAACTCGCCCAACATGTGGTCGGTGTTCAGCGTGGACGAAGATCTGGGCCTGCTCTACCTGCCGATGGGCAACCAGACGCCGGACCAGTGGGGCGGGCAGCGCACGGCGGAATCGGAGCGCTTCGGGGCCGGCGTAGTGGCGCTGGACATCGCCACGGGCAAGCCACGCTGGGTGCATCAATTCACCCATCACGACCTGTGGGACATGGACGTGGGAGGCCAGCCCAGCCTGCTGGACCTGCAGACAGCCGAAGGCGTGAAGCCGGCCCTGGTGGCCTCGACCAAGCAGGGCAGTATCTATGTGCTGGACCGTCGCGACGGCTCGGCCATCGTGCCGATCACGGAAGTGCCGCGTCCGGGCGGCGCCGTGGCGGACGATCGCAGCTCGCCCACGCAGCCTCTCTCGGCACTGAACTTCAGCCCGCCGGACCTGAAGGAGGCCGACATGTGGGGCAGCACGGCCTTCGACCAGCTCTGGTGCCGGGTGAAGTTCCGCTCGCTGCGCTACGAAGGCATGTTCACCCCGCCATCCACCGAGGGCTCGCTGGTCTATCCGGGCAACTTCGGCGTGTTCGACTGGGGCGGTATCTCGGTCGATCCGGTGCATCAGGTGATGATCGCCAATCCGGACTACATGGCCTTCACCTCGCGGCTGATCGCCAAGGGCAGCGAGGCCGGCGGCAAGGAGGCGACGAGCGAGAACAACGGCATCAAGAAGGTCGCCGGGATTCCCTGGGACTTCGAGCTCAAGCCCTTCCTCTCGCCGCTGGGCATCCCCTGCCAGGCGCCGCCCTGGGGCTATGTGGCCGGTGTGGATCTGAAGACGCATGCGGTGGTGTGGCAGCACAAGAACGGCACCATCCGCGACAGCGCGCCGGCGCCCGTGCCCCTGCCGCTGGGCGTCCCCAGCCTGGGCGGCACCATCGTCACCGGCGGCGGCGTGGCCTTCCTTTCCGGCACCCTGGATTACTACGTCCGCGCCTACGACGTGCGCACCGGCAAGCAACTGTGGCAATCGCGCCTGCCCGCGGGCGGACAGGCCACGCCGATGACCTATGCGGACCGCAACGGTCGTCAGTTCGTGCTGGTGACGGCCGGCGGCCACGGTTCGCTCGGCACCCAGTCCGGCGACTATGTAATCGCCTACAGCCTGCCGCAGGGTTAGGAGCGGAGTCCGCCGTACGCGCAGCCGCCGTCTTGCGGCGACACGTACAGCGGCCTGCGCGGGTGGTGGCCGCCGTGCCTTGATTCGGCGGCCCGCTCAGCGACCGGCTCAGCGACCGGGATGCGTGGCTGGCGAACGTCGTTGGCCGCAGCCATCCCAGATCGCCACGGCGACCAGCACGCCCAGCGTGAGGCCGGCCAGCACCAGCAGCTCGCAATGCGCGGCGAGGACAAGCAGGGCGAGGGCGACCAGGCCCGCGACATGCGAACGCGGGAAGCCGCCATACACCACGCGGCGAAAGAGGCCGTTGCCGAAGAGATAGAGCGCCGGCCCGCCGAGCAGCACCGCCAGCGTGGCCGGCGCGGCCTCGCCATGCGGATGGGCGATCACCAGTTCGCTCGCCACCGCCACCACGATCAGGCCCGCCACGATCAGCACGTGCAGGTAGTGGAAGTAGGCGCCCATGCGACCCGGGTCCGCAGCGTGGGCGATGGTGTGGCTCGCGTCCTTGCTGCTGGTGTCGAAGTAGATCCACCAGAGCGTGAGGCTGGTGACGAAGGCGAAGAGGAAGGCCACGATCTGCAGGCGCTCCCCGTGCTCGGCCTGCGCAAAGGTGGCGCCGGTGATCAGCAGGCATTCGCCCAGCGCGACGATCACGAAGAGCTGGCAGCGTTCGGCCAGGTGCCCGCCCTCGATCGTCCAGTCCGAGGTGCGCGAACGCCCCAGGCCGGGCAGGCGGAAACCGAGCATCGGCGATACGTATTCGCACAGCACGGCCACCGCCCAGAGCACGAGCCGCGCCGGTCCGTCGGCGAGCCCGCCCGCAATCCAGAATACCGCCGAGATCGAGGTCCAGCCGAGGATGCGGCGGAAGTTGGGCGACAGGGCATGGCGTCCGCCCAGCAGCAGGACGATCACCAGCGAGCGACCGACCTGGATGCCGGCATAGCAGAGCGCGAAGAGCAGGCCGCGCGCGCCGAAGGCCTGCGGGATCGCCGCGGCCATCGGCAAGGCAAGCAGCATCACGCCGAAGAGCAGCAGGCGGATCGGCAGCTTCTCCGGATCGAACCAGTTGGTGACCCAGCAGGTGTATTGCCAGCCCAGCCAGACCGCGAACCAGAGCAGCAAGGTCTGCACCGCGCCCAGCGGCGAGAGATGGGCGAGCAGCAGATGCGAGAGCTGCGTCACCGCGAAGACATAGACCAGGTCGAAGAAGAGTTCGGCGAAGGAGACCTTGGCCTCCTCGCCGGTGCGAACGCGCAGCAGGTGATGCGGATGCGGAAGGCTCATGAGCGGACCTCGGAGGGGCGACGTCAGTCCGCGCGGCGGCGGAGGACGAAGCAGCCGATCACGATCGCAACGAGGGCAGGCAGACCGAAGACCAGCAGGAACATCGGCGTCTCCTCGGCCACGCTGTAGCCGGCCTGGGTCACGCCGGCCCACATGTTCCAGGCCGCCACGATGAACCAGAGCGGTACGAAGATCGGCACGCCGCGCGCGAGCGCACGCGGATCGCGGCTGGGCCACCAGGCGCCCAGCAGGCAGAGCAGCAACAGGCCGGCGCCGGCCGCGAGAACCATGAGGGTGTGCATCGTGGGCGCTCCGGTAGGCCGTGGGTGGCCGACTTGTACCAGAGATGCGCCGACGGGCGCCAGACGCGCCGAGAACTTAGCTGGCGGGTGTGTCGAGTGCGGCGAGCGAGTCGCGCAGGGTGATGCTGACGTCGAACTCCCGGGCGACCGGGTTCTTCAGGCCGTAACAGCGATCCAGCAGCCAGTTCACGCTGGACAGCACGAGCTCGCGCAGCGGCACGTGCACCGTGGACAGGCGCGGGGCGGAGAAGGCCGAGAGGTCGATATCGTCGTAGCCGACCACCGACACGTCCTGGGGCACCCGGATGCCGGCGTGCTGCAGGCATGACAAGGCGGAGAGCGCCATTTCGTCGTTGGCAACGAAGAGCGCGGTGAACTCCGTGCGGCGCTGGAGCAACTGTTGCGCCGCGTTCCAGCCGCCGGGCAGGGAAAAGTCGCCCTCCATGCTGATCACGGCTTCGCGTCCGATGCCGCATCCGGCCAGGCCGTCGAAGAAGCCGGCCATCCGCTCGCGGTTATCGGGTGCATGGTCGGGGCCGCCTATGACCGCGATGCGGCGATGTCCGTACTCAACCAGGGTCTGGGCCGCGAGCCGGCCGCCTGAATAGTGGTCGAAGGAGAAGCAGGCATCGCCGAGGGCGTGGGCATTGCCATTGACCACTGCGATGTTGGGCTGCTTGCGCTGGAAGGCGATCAGGTCCTCGTCCGTGATGTCGTAGCTGACCACCAGGATGCCGTCGCACTCGCGCTGGATCAGGAACTCGATGCCCTCCATCGCCTGCTCGCGCGCGCCGCCATGGCCACAGCCGTTGGCGGCCACCATGTGGCGATCGACCTTGCGCAGCTCCTGGTCGACGACACGCAGGATCGGCGCGTAGTAGGCGCCGCCGAAGGCGGGCACGAAGACACCGATGGTGCCGAGCGACTTGGCCGAGAGGGCGCGGGCGATATGGGACGGACGGAAGTCCAGTTCGGCGATGGCGGCGTGGACCTTGGCGGCCGTCTCCGGCGACACGGGCCCTTTGCCAGAGATCACGCGCGATGCGGTTCCCACGCCTACACCGGCCAGACGCGCCACATCCTTGATCGTTGCCACACCGAACCTTGAAGTCGAAGGGATTTGTCCGCGGCGGACGGCGCAGCGGTGCGCCGTCCGTGCGGTTTGCGTTACAGGCGTTCGCCGGAGGTGCGGTCGAAGAGCGAGAGGCGCGCCGTGTCGAGGTTGAAGGCCACGCGCGAATCGGCATTCACCACCTGGTCTTCCGGCAGCATGACCGCGAGCTGGCCGCCACCCTGGTGCGCCAGCCAGGCTACCTGGTGGTTGCCCATCGGCTCGACCAGGACGACGTTCGCGTTGTGCGCGCCGCCAGCCTGCACGGTGATGTGCTCGGGACGGATACCCAGGGTGATGACCTGGCCGTTCTGCACCGGCGACTTGAAGCGGTAGTTGGTCACGTCGACATTGAAGGCGGGCGACTCGAAGCTGACACGGCCTTGCGCGGTCTTGAGCGTGCCTTCGACGAAGTTCATGCCCGGCGAACCGAGGAAGCCGGCGACGAAGAGGTTGGCCGGCTCGGCATAGACCTCGTGCGGCGCGCCGATCTGCTGGATGCGACCTTCCTTCATGACCGCGATGCGGGTGGCAAGCGTCATCGCTTCCACCTGGTCGTGGGTCACGTAGATCATGGTCGAGCGCAGGTTCTTGTGTAGCTGCTTGATCTCGCGGCGCAGCTCGGCGCGCAGCTTGGCGTCAAGGTTCGAGAGCGGTTCGTCGAAGAGGAACACGCCGGCCTCGCGCACCAGGGCACGGCCGATGGCGACACGCTGGCGCTGGCCGCCGGAGAGCTGCGAGGGCTTGCGTTGGAGCAGCGGCTCCAGGTGCAGGATCTCGGCGGCGCGCTTCACGCGCTTTTCGATTTCCGGCGCCGGCGTGCCGTTGATGCGCAGGCCGAAGGACATGTTGCGCTCGACCGACATGGTCGGATACAGCGCGTAGGACTGGAACACCATGCCGATCTGGCGATCCTTCGGGTCGGCCCAGGTCATGTCTTCGTTGCCGATGAAGATCTGGCCGTCGCTGACGTCGATGAGGCCGGCGATCGAGTGCAGCAGCGTGGACTTGCCGCAGCCCGAAGGTCCGAGCAGGACCAGGAACTCGCCTTCGTGCACCTCGAGGTCCAGCGAAGGAATGATGTTCACGCCGGTGAGCGTGATCTGCAGTTTCTTGATGGATACCTTGGACATGCTTGTGTCAGCCCTTGACTGCACCGGCGGCGATGCCTCGCACGAACCAGCGACCGGAGATGAGATAAATGGTGAGCGGTACCAGGGAGGTGAGGATCGTCGCCGCCATGTTGACGTTGTAGGCGCGCTCACCCGTGGTGGTGTTGATGATGTTGTTCAGCTGCACCGTCATCGGGAAGTTCTCGCGACCGGCGAAGACCAGGCCCAGGATGTAGTCGTTCCAGATGCCGGTCACCTGCATGATCACCGCGACGATGATCATCGGCGTGGACATCGGGATCATCAGCTGCAGGAAGATGCGCCAGAAGCCGCCGCCATCGATGCGCGCCGCCTTGAAGAGCTCAAGCGGAATCGCCGCGTAGTAGTTGCGGAACAGCAGGGTCATCACCGGCATGCCGAACATGGTGTGGATCAGCACGATGCCCGGCAGGGAGCTGAACAGGCCGATCGTGGCCAGCACGCGCACCAGCGGGAACATCATCACCTGCACCGGGATGAAGGCGCCCATCATCAGCACGCCGAACAGCAGGTTGGCGCCGCGTGCGCGCCAGAAGGACAGCGCATAGCCGTTGAGCGCGCCGAGGAAGATCGAGACGATCGTGCTGGGCACGACGATCTTCATCGAGTTCCAGAAGCCACCGCGGATACCCTGGCAATCCAGGCCGGTACAGGCCGAGGTCCAGGCGGTGATCCACGGCTCGACCGTGAAGTGCATCGGCAGCGAGAACAGGTTGCCCAGGCGGATCTCGTCCATGGGCTTGAACGAGGTCACCAGCATCACGTACAGCGGCATCAGGAAGAAGATGGCCGCAGTGATGAGGAAGGCATAGACGCCGATGCGGGCCGGCGTGAAGCCGCGACCGCGGCGGGCGGCGGCGCGCGGCGCGGCGGTGGTCGCCAGAGTCTGGGCGCTCATTAGTTACGCTCCTTGGCGCGGCTGCGCGCATACATGAAGGGTGCGAGGAGCACGAGCACGGAGAGCAACATCACGATCGAACCCGCCGACGCGAGACCGATGTTCGCGCGGCCGAACAGGTGATCCATGATGAACTTCGCCGGCACTTCCGAGGCATCGCCCGGACCGCCCTGCGTCATGGAAACAACCACGTCGTAGAGCTTGATGACCGAGACCCACAGCAGCACGAAGGCGGTGGCGAAGGACGGCTTGAGCATCGGCACGACGATCGAGAGATACACGCGCCAGCGCGGGATGCCGTCGATGCGCGCGGCTTTCCAGATCTCTTCATCCACGCCGCGCAGGCCGGCGAGCAGCAGGGCCATGACAAGGCCAGAGGCCTGCCAGACGGCGGCGATCACGATGGTGTACATCACCTTGTCCTGGCTCACGATCCAGTCGAAGGTGAAGTCGGGGAAGCCCAGGCGGCGGATCACTTCCTGCAGCCCCAGGGTGGGGTTGAGCATCCACTGCCAGACCAGGCCCGTGGCCACGAAGGACATGGCGAACGGGTAGAGGAAGATCGCACGCAGCAGACCTTCGCCCCGCACGTTCTGGTCGATGAAGACCGCGAGCAGGAAACCAATCGCCAGACAGGCGGTGATGAAAAGCAGGCCGAAGAGCACCAGATGCTCGGTCGAGACCTGCCAACGCTCGTTTTCAAACAAGCGCACGTATTGCGCCAGACCGACGAACTTGTCGGAGGGGAAGGTGCGCGAGGCGGTAAGGGAAATCTTGAGCGACCAGATGACGGTCCCGACGTAGGCGAAGATCACCGTGAACAGCATCGGGATCAGGGCTGTATAGATCGTGAAGCCCTGGCGCAGGCCGCGCTTGCTTTTAGACATGGGGGAATTCCTGAAACAGCCGCGCCGGCGGCGGGGAGGGGACTTCCCCGTACGCCGGCGCGGGTTGTGCTATCAGCCCTTGATCGCGGCTGCAAAGGCCTTCTGTGCGTCGTCCACCGACATGTTGGTGTTCCAGAACTTCGAGACGATGTCCTGGAGCGCGCCGTTCATGTCAGGAGCAACCAGCATTTCCGGGTTGGGGACCTGACGGGACTTGTCCTTCATGATCTCCACGCCCTGCTTCGCGCACATGTCGAGGTCACCCATGGCGACGTCGGTACGGATCGGGATCGAACCCTTCTTGTTGTTGAAGGCGACCTGTGCTTCCGGCGAGGTCATGACGGTAGCCAGCAGCTTCTGGGCCTTCACGATGTCGGCGTTGTCCGTCTTCGGGAACACGAACACGTCACCGGCCACGATGTACGGCGACTTGGGACCGAAGCCCGGGAAGCAGCCGAAGTCCTTGCCAGCGACCTGGTTGGCGGCACCGAATTCGCCCTTGGCCCAGTCACCCATGATCTGCACGCCGGCCTTGCCGGTGATGACCATCGCGGTGGCGTCGTTCCAGTTGCGGCCCGGGGAGCCGGCATCAACGTAGCCCTTGAGGCGCTTGAAGTCGGTCAGGACCTTCTTGAACGCGGGCGAATTGACGGTGGCGACGTCCTTGTCGCGGTAGACCTTCAGGAACAGGTCCTTGCCGCCGGCTTGCGAGAGCCAGGCGTCAAAGGTGATCTTTTCCTGCCAGCCTTGGCCACCGAGTGCCAGCGGAACGATGCCAGCAGCCTTGAGCTTGTCCAGCGCGGCGAAGAACTCTTCCGGGGTCTTCGGGTCAGCCTTGAGGCCGGCCTTGGCGAAGGCAGCCTTGGAGTACCAGAACCAGGCCGGCATGTGGATGTTCACCGGGGCGGCGTAGAAGTGACCACGCACCTTGATGGCGCTCAGCACCGGGGCCGGCAGGATCTGTTCCCACTTTTCCTTGGCGGCGACTTCGTCGACGTTGTTCAGCAGGCCTTCTTCGATGACGTCGTGGAATTGCTGCGAGGTGTTGAATTGCGCAGCGGCGGGCGGGTTGCCACCGACGATGCGGTTGATCGCAGCAGCACGGGCTTGCTCACCACCGGCCACGGCGCTATCCACCCACTGACCGCCGGCCTTGTTGTAAGCAGCGGCGAATTCCTTGATGGCGGCGGACTCGCCACCGGAGGTCCACCAGTGGATCACTTCTGCCTTGACCGGAGCGGCCTGGGCGTTCATCGCGCCGAGAGCGAGCATGAGCGCCGCCACGGTGGTCTTGGTCTTGAACATGGTTTGTCTCCTCAGAGCGGGCCGGAGGCCCTTTTTAGTGTTCGAGGCACAACTGCCTCAGGGTGAAATCGAACCACATCGGTGTCAAGGGCGCGCACGGCGTTCGGCGATGAACGCCTTGAGTGCCTTGGCACTGTTCTTGGCTGTGCGGGTCTGGGTCTTGTAGTCCACATGGAAGAGACCGAAGCGGCGCTCATAGCCGTAGGCCCATTCAAAGTTGTCTAGCAAGGACCAGACGAAGTAGCCACGCACGTCAACGCCGGCCTGCATCGCCGCGCTGACAGCATTGAAGTGACGACGCAGAAAACGGATGCGCTGGGCATCGTCGACCACGCCATCCACGACCTTGTCATCCGAGGCCATGCCATTCTCGGTGATGTAGATCGGAGGCAGGTTCGCGTACTCGTGCTTGAAGCCGATCAGCAGATCGCGCAAGCCGTCCGGATGCACTTCCCAGCCCATCTGCGTGCGCTCCACGTCGGGCAGCGGCACTTCGCGGAAGCCGTGGCCGCCATTGCTCTCGACGTTGGTGCGGAAGTAGTAGTTGATGCCCAGGTAGTCCATGGGCGTGGAGATGATCGCGAGATCTTCCTCCAGCACCACCGGGCGCGCGTCGGGCAGCAGCTCGTCCATCGCCGCCGGGTAGCAGCCCTTGAAGAGCGGATCGAAGACCCAGGCGTTGTGCTGCGCCTCGAAGAGTTCGGCGGCATGGCGGTCGGCGGCCGAGTCGCTGTTGGGCGTGCCGCGGCCGACGTTGGCGACGATGCCGTACTTCGCGGCCGGATCGTTGCCACGCATCGCCTGGATCGCGAGGCCGTGCCCCAGCAGCAGGTGGTGCATGGCCTGGCGCGCCAGGTGCCAGTCGCGCTTGCCGGGCGCATGCATGCCCAGGCCGTAACCCAGCGCAGCCGAGCACCAGGGTTCGTTGAGCGTGGTCCAGGCGGTGACGCGTCCGCCAAGTTCGCGGCTCATCAGCTCGGCGTATTCGGCGAAGCGGTAGGCGCAGTCGCGATTGAGCCAGCCACCACGGTCCTCGATGAACTGCGGCAGATCCCAGTGGTAGAGCGTGACGAAGCGCTGGAGGCCTTTTTCGGCCAGGCGATCGAGCAGGCGCTTGTAGAAGTCCAGACCCTTGGGATTCGGGCGGGCCTTCTCGTCCATCACGCGCGGCCAGGCAATGGACAGACGATAGGCATCGAGACCGAGCTCGCTCAGGAGCTCGAGGTCTGCTTCCCAACGATGGTAGTGCTCGCAGGCCTGGTCGCCTGTGTCGGCATTGAGCACCTTGCCCGGCGTATGCGAGAAGGTGTCCCAGATGGACTGAATGCGGCCATCTTCATGCACAGCGCCTTCGATCTGGTAGGCCGCTGTCGCAGCACCGAGCAGGAAATCCCGCCGCCAGAAACCCGAATCCGCATCCGGCGCCAGCCCCTCGGGCGCCTGTCGAGCGAGGTCCATCTCCTGCATCTCCTCCGCATCCCCTTTTTCTTTTGTTGCCGGTTTTCTCTCTTCGTCTGACGCGAAGTGGAACCGGTTCCATCAGCGCGGCGGACTTTAGCACCCGGATTTTTCGGGTGTCAATCCACTTTCGCCAATGAAGCTTTCGAATGGCTGACAACCAGTCCTGGAGCGGCTTCGGCTGGCGCGGTCGCAAACCGGCTGCCTTTGCAGACGATCTGCTGCCCAAGCCGCGACAGAAATCCGGCGGACGACACCGATGACGCCCTGCGCCTACAGGCAAAAGGCGGTCGCGTCCGACAGGCGGGCCGGCGGATCACTTCCATGCTCCCGACTCCGACACCGGCAAGGCGGAGATCAAGATGAGCGAAGACGCAGGCTGGACCCTTTCGCGGCGCACCGTGATCAAGCTCCCCGCCCTCACCGCGCTGAGCCTGGGCGCGACATCCCTGGGCGCCGCACCCTCGCCCGACGCCCCGCGACCACCGCCCTCGCGCATGCGGGTGACGCTCACGGTCAATGGCGTCGAAGCGCAATGCGAGGTCGATACGCGCACCACGCTGCTCGATGCGCTACGCGAGCACCTGCACCTCACCGGTCCCAAGAAGGGCTGCGACCACGGGCAATGCGGCGCCTGCACGGTCCTGCTCGACGGCCGGCGCATCAACGCCTGCATGACGCTCGCGGTAATGCAGCAGGGGCGCAGCGTCACCACCATCGAAGGCCTGGCCCGCGGCGAGACCCTGCATCCGATGCAGCAGGCCTTCCTCAAGCATGACGGCCTGCAGTGCGGCTACTGCACGCCCGGCCAGATCTGCTCGGCCGTCGGCATGCTGACGGAATGGCGGGCCGGGATGCCGAGCGCGGCCACCGCACCCAACGTGCAGGTCGACGGCAAGGGCACGCCGCCAGCGGAGGAAATCCGCGAGCGGATGAGCGGCAACCTGTGTCGATGTTCCTGCTATCCGAACATCGTCGCCGCGATCGAGGACGCCGCGGGAGCGCGCACATGAAAGCCTTCAGCTTCGAACGCGCCACCGATCTCGCCGCCGCCGCGCGTGCCGCAACGCGACCCGGCGCCCGCTTCATCGCCGGCGGCACCAACCTGCTCGACCTGATGAAACTGGAGATCGAGCAGCCCAGCCATCTCATCGACATCAACGACCTGCCGCTCACCCAGGTGACCAGCACCTCCGAGGGCGGCCTGCGCATCGGCGCGCTGGTGCGCAACAGCGAGCTCGCTGCGCATCCGGAAGTGCGCCAGCGCTACCCCGTGCTGTCCCAGGCCTTGCTGGCTGGCGCTTCGGGGCAGTTGCGCAACATGGCGACCACGGGTGGCAATCTGCTGCAACGCACCCGCTGTCCCTACTTCTACGACACCGCCAAGCCCTGCAACAAGCGCGATCCGGGCAGCGGCTGCGCCGCACGCGAAGGCTACAACCGCATGCACGCGATCCTGGGCGGCAGCGCGCAATGCATCGCGGTGCATCCCTCCGACATGGCGGTGGCGATGCGGGTGCTCGATGCGCAGGTCGAGCTCATCAGCGGCACCGGGCACAAACGCGTGATCCCGATCGCCGACTTCCACCGCCTGCCCGGCGACACGCCGCAGCGCGAAAGCGCGCTCGAAGCCGGCGAACTGATCACCGCGGTGGTACTGCCACCGCCGCCGCCGGGCGTCCAGCGCTACCGCAAGGTGCGCGACCGCGCCTCCTACGCCTTCGCCCTCGTCTCAGTCGCGGCGATTGTCGAGCGCGATGGCGACACGATGCGCGGCGCGCGACTCGCGCTCGGCGGCGTGGCGCCCAAGCCCTGGCGGGTCGAAGCCGCTGAAGAGGCCCTGCGTGATCGGCGCGTCGCAGACGCGGCCTTCCGCGCGGCAGGCGACATCCTCCTGCGTGGCGCGCAAGGGCATGGCCACGACGACTTCAAAATCCCGCTCGCACAGCGCAGCATCGACGCCGTGCTGCGCGAGACCACCGCTGCTTGAGGGACATGCCATGGACATGAATCAGGCCGCAGCGCCCAACCCGATCGATGCCAACCGCAACGGCTTGATCGGCAAGGACATGGATCGGGTCGACGGCCGCCTCAAGGTGACCGGCAAGGCCCCTTATGCCTACGAATACGCCGAGCCGGCAAAGCCCGCCTACGGCTACATCCTCGAAGCGGGTATCGCGAAGGGCAAGGTGCTCGACATCGACACCCGCGCCGCCGAAGCCTACCCGGGTGTGCTGCGGGTGATGACCTACCGCAATGCGCCGGCGCAGGCGGCCTGGGGCCCGCTGGAATCCGCCGACCGCTTCGCGCGCGCCAAGCCGCAGCTCAAGGGCACCACACTGCGCCACTACGGCGAACCGGTCGCCTTCGTGGTGGCGGAAGACTTCGAGACGGCGCGCGCCGCAGCGCGGCAGATCCAGGTGCGCTACGAAACGGTGAAGGGCGAGTTCGAGTTCGCCTCGAACCTGGGCAACGCGATCAAGCCCAAGCCGCAGAACCAGCAGGAGCCGGACTCCGCGGTCGGCGACTTCGATGCGGCTTTCGCCGCCGCACCGGTGCGCGTGGACGCCACCTACACCACACCCTTCCACATCCACGCGCAGATGGAACCGCATGCCGCGCTCGCCTGGTGGGAGGGCGACGAAGTGACGATCCGCTGTTCCGCGCAGCTCCTAGAGAGCGCGCAGAAGTGCGTCGCCAACACCTTGCAGATCCCGGCCTCGAAGGTGCACATCCTCAGCGAATACATCGGCGGCGGCTTCGGCGGCAAGCTGCCGATCTACGCGGACGCCCTGCTCGCCGCGATGGCCTCGCGCGAACTCAAGCGGCCGGTGAAAACCGCGCTCACCCGCCAGCAGATGTTCCATCTCACCACCCACCGCAGCTGCACCGCGCAGCGCTTGCGCCTGGGCGCGAAAGAGGACGGCACGCTGGTGGCGATCGGCCACGATGCCTGGTCGCACTGCGCGCGCTTCGACAACTTCTACGAGAGCGCGGCGATGGTGACCCGCTCGCTCTACGCCGCGCCCAATCGGCTCACCCGCCATCGCAGCCTCGCGCTGGACCTGCCCGTCTCCGACTCCACCCGCGCGCCGGGCGAGGCGGTCGGCATGCTCGCGCTGGAAGCCGCGATGGACGAGCTCGCCCACGCGCTCAAGCTCGACCCGATCGAGCTGCGGGTGCGTAACGAACCGAGCCAGGATCCCGAGAAGAAAGTGCCGTACTCCAGCCGCCAGCTCGTCGCCTGCATGCGGCGCGGCGCCGAGGCTTTTGGCTGGGACAAGCGCAAGGCGCAACCGGCGCAGGTGCGCGACGGCCGCTGGCTGATCGGCATCGGCATGGCGGCGGCCAGCCGCGGCAACTTCCTGCGCCCCTCGAAATGCCGTGTGCATCTCGGTCCGGACGGCGTACTCAGCGCCCAGATGTCCATGACCGACATCGGCACCGGCAGCTACACGATCTTCACCCAGATCGCCGCCGAGCTGCTGGGCCTGCCGCCGGAACAGGTGCGCATGCAACTGGGCAACAGCGACTTCCCCGAGACGCCGGGCTCCGGCGGCTCCTTCGGCGCAGCCAGCGCCGGCTCCGGCCTCTACGACGCCTGCATGGCGCTGCGCGCGGGCCTTGCCGCCGGTGCGCGCATGGATCCGAATACCGCGAGCTTCTCCGCAGGCCAGATCCACGAAGGCCAGCGCAGCGTGCCGCTGGCCACGATCGTCGGCGACAAGGGCATGGAGGCCGAAGGCGAGATCAAGCCGGGAAAGATGACCAAGGCCTTCTCACAGCAGGCCTACGGCGCCTACTTCGCCGAGGTGGCGGTCGACATGGACACTGGCGAGATCCGCCTGCGGCGCATGCACGGCGTGTTCGCCGCCGGTCGCATCCTCAACGCCAAGACGGCGCGCTCGCAGGCCATCGGCGCGATGATCTGGGGCGCGGGCGGTGCGCTCTTCGAAGAGGGCGTGATCGACACGCGCTACGGCAGTTTCGTCAATCAGGACCTCGTGCATTACCACGTGCCCGCGCATGCCGACATCCCGGCGATCGACGCCGAGTTCCTGCCCGAGGTGGACGACAAGGCCAACCCGCTCAAGATCAAGGGCGTGGGCGAACTCGGGATCTGCGGCGCAGGGGCGGCGATCGCGAACGCGGTGTTCAATGCCACCGGCGTGCGCGTGCGCGACTTCCCGATCACGCTCGACAAGGTCCTCGCCGGCCTGCAGCGCGTCTGAGGCCGGCGCGATGCACAGCCTCGACTACGACGTCCTGCAACGCCTGCGTGGCTGGCAGGAGGCGGGCCACCACGCGCATCTGGTCACCGTGGTCCGCACCTTCGGTTCGGCGCCGCGCCCCGTCGGCGCGCTGGCCGCCGTGCGGGACGACGGCGTGCTCGCCGGTTCCGTGTCCGGCGGCTGCGTGGAGAGCGACCTCTCCGAGCGCGCCCGCGAGGGCGATCTGCCCGGAACGCCGCAGGTCCTCGACTACGGCGTGGACGCCGGCACCGCCGCCCGCTTCGGCCTGCCCTGCGGCGGCCGCTTGCAACTCCTGGTCGAACCCGTCGGCCACGCCGCCTGGCTGCGCGAACTCCTCGCCCGCGCCGGCACCACGCAGCCCCTACGTCGCACGCTCGACCTTGCCAGCGGCACCAGCCTGCTCGACGAGCCGCAGGGACCGGAGGGTCTCAGCTTCGACGGCCGCGTCCTGCGCCAGGTCTTCGGCCCGCGCTGGCGCCTGTTCGTCATCGGCGCCGGCCAGTTGAGCGAAGCCCTGATCCCGATCGCGCAGCTGCTCGACTACGCCGTCACCGTCTGCGACCCACGCGAGGAAGTCACCCACGCCGCACGCCTCGCCGACGCCGCCCTCACCCGCGAGATGCCCGACGACGCCGCGCTCACCTTCGCGCCGGACGCGCACAGCGCCATCGTCGCGCTCTCCCACGACCCCAAGCTCGACGACCTCGGCCTCCTCGAAGCCCTGCGCTCGCAAGCCTTCTTCATCGGGGCGCTGGGCTCGCGTCGCGCCAGCCTTGCGCGTCGGGAAAGGCTGGCGCTGTTCGACCTGAACCCGGCGCAGATCGCGCGGCTCTCGGCGCCGATCGGGCTGGCGATCGGGAGCCATAGTCCGGCGGAGATTGCCGTGTCGGTGATGGCGGAGATCACGGCGGTGAGGAACCGGGTGCCGGTTTTGCAGAAGATGAGTGGGGAGGCCGAGGCGGCGGTTTCGCTTGGGCGCTGAGGCGTGGGCCGCTTGCCCCTTGGCTGCGTGTCTGGGCTGTTGCCGCGGATCGGACTACGGATCCATCCGCTCCTTTTTGAAGGCCTTGGCGTCTTCGGGCTTTGCCGCAATATTCAGCGTGCATTGGCCGGGTTCCGCCCCGGCGGGCGGGTTACTTCTCTTGCTTCTCCAAGAGAAGTAACCAAGAGAAGGAGCCCCCGCTGTGTCGCCACGCTCCGCGCGGTCCCCTGCGCTACTCGGTCTGCCAGGATGTCTGCGCAACTCGCCCTTTTGGCGCTACGCGCCAACGGAGCTCGGACAGTGCTCGCCAGCGCGCTTACGCGCGCAACCTGGCAGACCTGCGTTGCTCGGCGACACAGAGGGGAATGGACGGCGCCTCCGCTCGACCGTTGAGAACAGCGAGGCTTTCCTTCCAGTCAGTGCGAGCGCGCCGCAGTTCGCAGGTCGGCGTCCGTCACGCCACCTTTTCCGCGCCGGGCTGAACCTCCGCGCCCGCCCGCCACGTGCGGTTCCGCGTAGACGCCTTTGACTCACCCTCCCCTCTGACCGCGCCGAGCAGCACAGGAAGCCAGAGGTACCGGGCGTAGCCCGGCGCGAGCACTGCCCGAGCTCCGTTGGCGCGTAGCGCCAAAAGGGCGAGTTGCGCAGCGCTCTGGCTTCCGCGCAGCGCAGGGAACCGCACGCAGTGCGGCGCGTTCAGCGGGGTCGCCTTTCTTTGGTTTCTTTCTTTGGCGAAACAAAGAAAGAAACCCGCCCGCCGGGGCGGGAGCCGGCCGACCCACGTCAATCGAGGCTCACCTCGTCGGGCACCGCCGAAGCCTGGCGTGCGCTCCGGCCGCTGCCAAACAGCCGCCTACCCCGTCCACCTCCACCCCTTGATCTCCTCAAGATCCTCCCCCTCCCCCTCCACATGCTCGCGATGCCGGAGCAGGCGCCGTGCGATCTCTTCCAGCGCCGCGTCGAGCGCCTCGCCTTCGAAAAACCCGGAGCGCCTGATCGCGTCGCGCGCGAGGGAGAAGCGATCGAGCTGGTTCTGTACGCACATGTCGAAAGGCGTGGTGGTGCTGCCCTCGCCGCGGTAACCATGCACATGGAATCGCTCTGGATCGCTGCGGCGGTAGATCAGCCGATGCACCAGGGTCGGGTAGCCGTGGAAGGCGAAGATGACCGGCCGGTCGGGCGTAAAGAGGGCGTCGAAGCGCGCGTCGGCGAGGCCGTCGGGGTGCTCGGCTTCCGGCCGCAGGGCGAAGAGATTCACCACGTTGACCACCCGCACGCGCAAGGCTGGCGCCAGTTCACGCAGGACGGTGACGGCAGCGAGCGTCTCCAGGGTGGGCACATCACCGGCGCAAGCAAGTATGACGTTCGGGTTGTCTGGCTGGCCTGCCCATTCCCAGATGCTGGCGCCGCGGTCGACATGGGCGCGCGCCTCGGCGAGGTCCAGCCACACCGGCTCGGGCTGCTTGCCGGCGACGATCACGTTGATGCGCTGGCGCGAAGCGAGGCAGTCGTGCGCGACGCAAAGCAGGGTGTTGGCATCCGCGGGCAGGTACAGACGCGCCAGCTCGGGCGGCTTGTTGGCGATGAGGTCGAGCAGCCCCGGTTCCTGGTGGGATGAGCCATTGTGGTCCTGCCGCCAGACATGCGAGGTGAGCAGCAGGTTGAGGCTCGCGATCGGCGCACGCCAGGGCACCGCGTTAGCACTCTGCATCCATTTGGCATGCTGGTTGAGCATGGAGGCGACGATCTGCACGAAGGCTTCGTAGCAGGAGAAGAGGCCGTGCCGACCGGTGAGCAAGTAGCCCTCCAGCCAGCCTTCGCAGAGGTGCTCGCTCAGCACCTCCATCACGCGACCTTCGGTGGAGAGGTCGCGATCGACCGGTAGTGTCCCGGCGAGCCAGGTCTTTCCGGTGGCGGCATAGACGGCGGAGAGGCGGTTGGAGGCGTTCTCATCGGGGGAGAAGAGGCGGAAGTTGCGCGCCTCCGCATTGGCGCGGAAGACTTCGCGCAGCCACTTTCCCAGCACCGAGGTGGCACCGGTGAGCGTCTGCCCGCGTCCGCTTACCACCGGCACGGCGGACGCAGTGAGTTCGGGCAGGGTGAGCGACTGCAGGAGCACGCCGCCGTTGGCATGCGGATTGGCGCCCATGCGTCGCTCGCCCGACGGCATGAGGCCCTCGGTGCCGATCCGTAGCCAGCCCTGCGCGTCGAAGAGTTCCTCCGGCCGGTAGCTGCGCAACCAGCCCTCCAATTGCGCGAGATGCGAGGGGTTTTCGCGCACCTCGTCCAGCGGCACCTGGTGCGCGCGCCAGGTGTTCTCCACCGGCTCGCCGTCGACCTCGTGCGGCCCGGTCCAGCCCTTGGGCGTGCGCAGGATCAGCATCGGCCAGGCGGGGCGGTCCGGCGTGCGGCCTTGCGCATGGGCCTTGCGCGCGGTGGCCTGGATCGCGGCGATGGCATCGAAGGCTGCGTCCAGTGCGGCGGCCATCAAGGGATGCGCGGCCTGCGGATCGTCCGCGGCGACGATGCGCGGCGCGTAGCCGTAGCCACGGAAGAGCGCCAGCAGCTCTTCCTCCGGGATACGGGCAAGGATCGTGGGGTTGGCGATCTTGTAGCCGTTCAGGTGCAGCACCGGCAGCACTGCGCCATCGGTGGCGGGATTGAGCCATTTGTTGGCATGCCAGCTCGCCGCACAGGGGCCGCTCTCCGCTTCGCCATCGCCCACCACGCAGGCGACGATCAGGTCCGGGTTGTCGAAGGCCGCGCCGAAGGCATGCGCCAGCGCGTAGCCGAGCTCGCCGCCCTCATGGAAGGAGCCGGGCACGTTGGGTGCGGCGTGGCTGGGGATGCCGTGGGGCCAGGAAAACTGACGCAGGAAGCGGTGCAGTCCTTCCACGCCTTCGCCCAGGTCCGGATAGCGCTCGCGGTAGCTGCCTTCCAGGTAGCTCTGCGCCAGCACCGCCGGCGCGCCATGGCCCGGCCCGGTGACGAAGACAACGTTCGCATCACGCTGGCGGATGACGCGGTTCAGGTGCGTGTAGATGAAGTTCAGACCCGGTGTCGTGCCCCAGTGGCCGAGCAGGCGCGGCTTGATGTCCGCCGGCGTGAGGGGACGCTGCAGTAGCGGGTTGTCGCGCAGGTAGAGCTGGGCGGCGGACAGGTAGTTCGCGGCTCGCCAGCAGGCGTCGAGAGCCACGAAGTCGTCGCGCGATTGCGGCGTTGCCAAGGCCCGATCCGGCTGCGTCTGCGATGGCGTGTTCATCGGGCACCTCCTCGAACGGCTGGGTCTTTTTGGAAGGGGTGGTGCGGCGATCGTTCCCCCTTCCTGCAGAGGTGAACGGCCTTGCCAGCGGATGCCTACAGCGGACGTCTCCGGCTTCCTACTGTGGTCGCGATGCCCGCGACTTAAGGTGGCCCTGTGTGCGACTGCGTGCGCCAGCCGGTGTATCCGGTCGCATCGCACTGTGTTTTTCCAGACCACTTTTCCGGACAGATTCGTGGCTGCCGCCGCGAACAGAAAAAGACATGCAAACGCTCAGCCCGATTCCTGCTGCCGGCGGCTTCGCCGAGCCCTTCCTGCTCACTGCCATGCGCCCTTACGTGCTCTACGGCTGCGGCCATGTGGACGCCGTGCTCACGCCCATCGGCAGCTTCGCGCTGCAGCTGAGCTGGCCCACCCATGTGGAGTCGGTGGACCGGCGCGAACACTACGGCATCGCGACCCGCCGCTGGAGCCGTCCGGTGATCCTGCATTTCGGCGTAGCCGAACTGGCCGCCCTGTCCGAAGGCGGCGCCGCGCTCGCCCGGCTCGGTGAGCAGACCGAACAGATCCTGGAAGACTTCATGCGCGAGGGGCACGACCTCAACGACGGTGCGCTCGAACCGCTGACCTTGCGCATCGACCACCAGACCCTGAGCCAGGGCTCGCCCTGACGCCTTCGAGGACGATTGCCATGAACAAGACCACCGATCCCAAGACCCTGCACGACGTCGCCGCCGACCACACGGCCAAGGACGAACGCAAGCCCGGCGCGCCACTGCCACCGGGCCCGCCCGAGGCCGACGACGTGGACTTCATCGCGCCGGGCGAAAAGCAGTCGCCGGGCTACCGCGGGGTACCGGGCGCGGGGCCTAATCCCACGGCCTGAACACCGCGATGGATCGCGACCTGGAAGGCCGCGTCGCACTGGTTACGGGCGCCGGCTCCGGCATCGGCCGCGCTACCGCCTTGCGGCTCGCCCAAGCGGGGGCACGCGTGGGCGTGCTGACTCACACCGGGGAAGAGGCGCATGCCGTCGCGGCCGAGATCGCCAAGGCCGGCGGCCGGGCGCTCGCCCTTGTGGCGGACGTGGCCGAGGACGCGGCGATGGCGGCAGCCTTGCACCTGCTGGTCGAACACTTCGGGCGCCTCGACATCGTCTTTGCCAACGCCGGCATCAACGGCGTGTGGGCGCCGATCGACAAGCTGAGCTGCAAGGAATGGGACCGCACGATGGCGGTGAATGCGCGCGGCACCTTCCTGACCCTGCACCACAGCGTGCCGCATCTCAAGCGGCAAGGTGGCGCCATCATCGTCACGGCCTCGATCAACGGTTCGCGCACCTTCAGCAACTCCGGCGCCACCGCCTACGCCTGCAGCAAGGCTGCGCAGGTGGCGATGGTCCAGATGCTCGCTCCCGAGCTGGGAGAGCATCGCATCCGGATCAACGCGATATGTCCCGGGCATATCTCGACCGAGATCTCGGAGAACACGGAGAAGCGCGAACTCGAAGGCCTGGGTCTCAAGGTGGAGTACCCCGAGGGCAGCATCCCGCTCACCCGCCACCAGCCCGGCACGCCGGAAGACGTGGCGGAACTGGTGCTCTTCCTCGCCTCCGACGCCGCGCGTCACATCACCGGCACACCCGTGTGGATAGACGGCGGGCAGTCGCTGATCATGTGAGCAAAAGCGATCCTCCCTCGCCCATGGATGGAGGTTGCTGAATTGAGCTGTGGCGCAATCCCGTGCTCAAGCATCCGTCGGGCTTACCACCTTTGGGCGTAGCTGTTTCTGACGGTTGCGTTGGTGTACGCGTTAAGCCCGCGCCCCTGGATCGCCAACGCCTTCATGCGATCAACCATCGCCCTGCCGGGACGAACATGATCGTAGACATAGTTGCGATGCACACCTGCGCGGAAGACGACATGGATGGAGTCTTCCGCGATTTCGTAGGACACGACGCCGGAGTCGCCGTTGAGATTCCGGTAGGGCGTCATATCGATCTCGCAGCAAGACCGAAGCGCAGCCTGGCGTGTCAGATCCCAGCCCGACGGATGCCGAGCCATGCGGCAAGGCTCGGCCTTGGCCGTGGCGTCGCGGCGCTCACCGTCCGGGGTCGAAAGAAGGCAAGGGCAATCGCATCCACGTCGGCCGGCAGGATGTAGCCCTGCCGCGCCAGCTCGCGCAGAAAGGGCGTGGCCGTTCTCGCAGTGGTGAAAGCCGAAGACACGATATGCAGATGCGTGGCGTTGCGCCGGGTCGCCTCGGGACCGCCCATATGCACCCTGTCGTGGAAGGGATCGTGGCTCGCGATCGTCCCGCTCTCCGGCAGACCATCGATGAAGTCTTGCAGGTCCTCGCTGATCTGGCCGCCTTGCGCCAGGTAGATCGAGACAACCGGATAGGCGGACCAGGCCTCCGCCGGCGAATGAAAGGTGATCGAGCTCAGACGCCCCGCGACCTGGGGCAGTGGATAGTCGAGCACCGTGCTTCTCCTGAGACCTGGGCTGCTTTGCCAAGGTGCTCAGTCTCCGGACGGCGCCCCACCTCATCGGCGACACGGTGCGCCGGAGAAGAGTGACTTATTCACTTGTTTCGCCGGGGAGCGCCGGCGGGCGCGGCACAGCACGAGGTCCAATCTCCGGCTGCGCGTCGATCCATTGGACTGGCCGCGCGGCGCGTGACCTGCGACGCAGCATGCACCGAGAGCCGTCCTCAAGATTGCGCCTTCCTCTGAGACGGAGACACGGCCATGGCGCTCATAGTCTGGACATCTGACACCCGAGTCCCTTACGCAGATCCCGGCAAGATCTGTCCTCGTTACGAGATCGGAGTGTTCTTCGTGACGGCCTATTTCATTGCGAAGAAGGAGACCATGAAGGCAAGGACGCTCGAGCAGAAGCTGGAGACCTGCCTTGCTGCGAAGGAGCGATGCATGAAGCGGTGCGACATGCATCCATCAAATCGATCGAGCGGAAGCAGCCATCTTGGTTCGCATGAGGAAATGCACGAGGGAGAGCACAGTCGTCCCGTCACGGCACCGGATGGCACGATCGGCAATTTCACCGCCAACAACCATATGCATATGGAATTGATCGGGAAAGCACGCGACACCCACTTCACGGACGATGAGATGACATCGATCCGTCGCGTCCTGGAAGAATTCGCATGGTAGCGAGCTTCCGTCCCAGCCCGAGAGCACGGCGAACACGAAGAGCAACAGGCGAGGGCTTCGTGCGCGGGGCGGCCCTTACTCAGGGCGCGCGCTAGCCACCCGACGCCTTCGATACATCCGCCCCCGCCTTCGCTGTGGACTCCAGCGGCGGCGCATCGGTGTCTTCCAGGCCTTCGTCAAGCGCCTTCTTCGCGCGGTCGGCGAGTTCGGCGTAGCGCTTCTGGAACACGGCGAGTTCGGCCTCGCCCAGGTCTTCCAGGCTCAACAGAGCGTTGTGCGCGCCGGAGGTGGCGCGGATCAGTTCGTCAAGCTTGATCTGCAGCGCGCGGGTGTCGCGGTTCTGGGTGGCCTGGAGCAGGAAGACCATCAGGAAGGTGATGATGGTGGTCGAGGTATTGATGACCAGCTGCCAGGTATCGCTGTAGTGGAAGAGCGGCCCGGTCACCACCCATAGCGCGACCAGGAAGCAGGCGAGCGCAAAGGTGGTCGAGCGACCCGACCAGTCGGAGAGCATCTGCGAAATCCGCAGGAAGCGCGAGGGCGGCTTTCTCAGGTCGTGCAGCAGGGTGTTGGCCAGATCGGGCGGCGGGTTCTGCAGGGCCTCGGTCATTTCCGGCCGGCGACGACGCGTCTTCGGTGAGGCCGTGTCTGTGCCCAGGGACGTCTTGCCAAGGGTCTGAGAGGCCATCGCCACACTCCCGGATACGCCGCAGCGCGCGGCAACGCCATGAGCGTGCCCAAAACGCGGGCGGGTCGATGTCGGCAAGCAGGACGGGCGGGCGAAGGTGCTTTCCCACAGCGCGACAGCGCCGCTCAGGCTGCCGGTGCGACGCCGATTTGCGTCTGGCCATACTGCCGCGGCGCGCAGCCCATCACCCGCTTGAAGGCGGTGCTGAACGCGCTCTCGGATTCATAGCCAAGAGCGGGCGCGATGACCGAAATCGGCTCGCGCGAATGCAGCAGCCGATCCGCCGCGAGCAGCATGCGCCAGCGGGTGAGGTATTCCATGGGCGCGAGGCCGACGCGGTCCTTGAAGCGCTGCGCGAAGCTGGAGCGCGACATCGCGGCGCGTTGCGCGAGCGACTGCAGGGTCCAGGGATGGGCGGGCTCGGCATGCATGGCACTGATGGCCGCGCTCATGCGTGCATCGGCGAGCGCGAAGAGCCAGCCCACCGCGCCCTCAGGCTGTTCGGACAGATGCAGGCGCAGCGCCTGAACGAGCACCATGTGGGCGAGGTGCTCGATAACGAGGAAGCCGCCGGGCTGCGGCGCGCGCATCTCCAGCATCATCCGCTCCACCGACCAGCGCAGCGCGGCCTGGGCGGGTTCGTTACGGATGTGCACGATAGGCGGCAGGGTCCTGAGCAGCACGTCGGCGTGACGTCCTGCGAGCCCGAAGCGGCTGCTCACCAGCGAGAAATCACCGCCGCCCTGGTGGGTGATGACACCACCGTGATGCGCCGGCGGAAACACGCTGCGCGCATCGACCGGCGTGAGCGCCAGATCGCTGGCGATCTGGAACGTGCGGCCGGCGGGCAGGAGGAAGCAGTCCCCGGTTTCCAGCAGCACCGGCTCGGCCACGCCTTCGACCGAAAGCCAGCACTGTCCGGTGACGACTGCGCCGCACTTGATGGTCTTCTGCTGGTCTGGAAAGCGGATGGCCCAGGCGCCGCCGGCCTCGAAGCCCGCGGACATGTAGTTGCGCGGCTTCAGCAGGGAGAGGACATCGGACAGCGGATCCATGGCAGACAGATTCGGACGATTGCGAAGATTCCATGGACTCTACAGCATGGATCGTCCTTTCTGGCGCACGTAGGATTCGCACTCCCAGGTGGCGTCCGGAGGATGTCCGGAGACGCGCCACCGCCTCAGAAGGAGATTTCGCATGCGCGTTTTTGTCACCGGCGCCACCGGCTTCGTCGGCTCGGCCGTCGTCCAGGCACTCATCGCCCGCGGCCACCAGGTGATCGGCCTCGCCCGCACGGAAGCCGCGGCCCAGGCATTGCTGGCCGCCGGCGCCCAGGTACACCGGGGCGACATCGATGACCTGCAGAGCCTGCGCGAAGGCGCCGCCCAGGCCGACGGCGTCATCCACACCGCCTTCAACCACGACTTCTCGAAGTTCCAGGCGAGCTGCGAGGCGGACCGGCACATCATCGCGGCGCTGGGCTCGGCGCTGGCCGGTTCGGATCGCCCGCTGGTCATCACCTCGGGCATCGGCGTATTGCCCTCGGGCGGCCTTCTGAACGAACGCAGCAACCCGGCGAGCGGGCCCGGCGCCCATCCACGCGCAGCCACGGAAGAAGCCGCCCAGGCGACGCTTACGCAGGGCGTGCGGACGACGGTGGTGCGCCTGCCGCCCAGCGTGCATGGCGAGGGCGACCATGGTTTCGTGCCGTTGCTGATCGGCATCGCCCGTGCCAAGGGCGTGGCGGCCTATGTCGGCAAAGGCCGCAACCGCTGGCCGGCCGTACACCGGCTGGACGCGGCGCGGCTCTATGTCGAGGTGCTCGAACGTGGCACAGCCGGCGCGCGCTATCACGCGGTCGGCGAGGAGGGCGTGGCCTTCTGCGACATCGCGGGCGCAATCGGCCAAGGATTGGATCTGCCCGTGCTCAGCCTGCCGGCCGACAGGGCCGCGGAGCATTTCGGCTGGTTCGCCCACTTCGCCGCAATGGATGTACCCGCTTCCAGCGCATGGACGCGCGAGCAACTGGGCTGGGAGCCGAGCGGGACGACGCTGCTCGCGGATATGGAGGGTGCGGGCTACTTCGAGGCCTAGGCTCTGGTCCGAGGCGTGGCAGCGCCGGCGTGACAAGAGCGAGGCGGGCAGGAGAGGCGATCCGGGACCATGAAGTCCTTCGTCGCCGATCGGCTGCTCAACACTTCGCCCCCGAGATCGCGAACCGCTGAATCCGCCGTCGATTCAACGTCTGCCATCTGGAAGCCCACGGTAGCGCTTGGACATGCCCTGAGGCTCACATTGCCAGGCGCCTTGATTTCGGGAAATTGGTCAATACAATGATCATTAACCGTCTTAAAGATCATTTTATTGATGTCGAAGTCCTCGAAATCGGTGGCGGCTCTGCCCCCTGAAGCGTCTGCGAAACTTGTGGCGCTCGGTACGCGCTTGCGTGCGCACCGGATGCTCAATCGATGGACGATCGAAGAGATGGCGGGACGGCTCTTTTGCTCTCCCGGCACGTATCGATCGCTCGAAGCTGGCAAGCCGACGGTAGGCATCGGCTTGATGATGAGCGCGCTATGGCTCTTCGGTCAGGCGGAAACGCTCGACGGCGTAGCGCCGGCCCCGGCCGGTCTCGCCGCGGGCCGCGTGCGGCGCAAAGCCGGACAGACTGCACCCGGCGTGATCAGCGAGGACGAGCGTGATTTCTGAGCGCACGCTGTATGTGGGCTTTGCCGGATCCGCTCAGCGCGAACCGGTTCCCGTAGGCATCCTCAAGCTCGCGCGCCGCCAGATGAGCGAGTCGGGCTCTTTCGCCTACGGCCATCGCTACCTTGCCAGCCATGACGCGATCGCGCTCAACCCCGATCATCTGCGCCTGCAGGATGAGCCTTTCGAATTGCACGAGCGCCGGCTACGCGATGGCGGCGCACTACCGCTGACGTTTCGCGACGCGCTGCCTGACGCCTGGGGACGCCTGGTCCTGGAAACACAGCATGGTCGGCAGCTCGGTGACATCGAAGCCTTGCTCCTGACAAACAGCGACCGCGTCGGCGCCCTCGCATTCTCGGAGACCTTGTCATTTCCGCCTGGCGAGCAGATCGAACTCTTCGACCTCGATGCGCTTGCGGACGCGACCGCGCGGCTTGAATACCGCATGGACGTGCCCAAGGAATTGCAGCGACTGCTTCAGCAGGGCGGAAGCCTGGGGGGCGCTCGACCGAAGGCGACATTCATTCACGACGGTCGTCGCCACATGGCGAAATTCCCGGCGCGGGATGACGAACTCGACGTGCAGGTGCTCGAAGCTTCCACCCTTGGGCTGGCGCAGCGCTGCGGTATCCGCGTCCCGCGGTACTTCATCAAGCCAATCAAGAAAGCTCATGCGTTGGTATTGCAGCGTTTTGATCGCGATGGCCCGATCACGAACGAGGCCCGCATCCACTATCTGTCGGCGTCGGCCTTGCTTGACGTGCCCTACGAGTCGTCGGCCGGTAGCTACGTCGAGTTTGCGCAGGTCCTGCGACGCATCTCTGCCGAGCCGGTGCAGGATGTGAGGGAATTGTTCCGGCGCATGGTCTTCAACATCGTCGTCGATAACGGAGACGATCACATCAAGAACCATGGTGTCCTGCACGTCGGTCGCAACCTCTATCGACTCTCTCCGGCATTCGACCTGGTACCCCAGCGCATGAATCTGGGCCACCAGCAACTGGCGATCCTGCCCGGTCGTTTCGACTCGCATCTCGATCTCGCCCGTGAAGCCGCACCCCATTTCGGTCTGGGGCCCGAACAGGCAGACCAGCACATCCAGAGCGTCGTTGAGACGGTCCGAGAAAACTGGCAGGAGAACCTCGAGGCACATGGCGCGAGCGCAGAGATGCTGAAGGTTCTCCGCCGGCACTTCGAGGCTCAGTTCAAGCTGGTTGGCTGCGACGCCTAGGCGAGCCGGCTCGGACGCGGGTGAGCACGGCATCCCTGTGCTTCATCCGCGATAGCGACTACGACAGGCTGAAAACGGTGGGCAGGCAGAGAAGTTTACTGTATAGAATTACAGTTATCAAAACTCCTCTTCCGACGTCGGTGATCCCTCTCCCGCCGCCTTCCGCTGTCTCATGGCCGCCCCTGCAGTGCTTTCCCTGGAATCCGTGCTCCAGCGCTCCGACGTCTGGCGCGGGAACGGGCTCGCCCATGAAGCGGGCGAAGGGGTGGGCACGGGTTTCGCGCCCTTGGATGCGGAGCTGCCCGGCGGTGGCTGGCCGCGCGGGACGCTGACCGAGCTGCTGAGCGTCCAGCAGGGCGTGGGCGAGCTTTCGCTGTTGCTGCCGGCCCTGCGTCGCAGTGCGGAGGAAGCGCCGATCGCCGTGGTGGCGCCGCCCGGTGTCCTGCATGCGCCGGCTTGGGCGGCGCATTTTCCGCTCTCGCGCCTGCTGGTGGTGGAGGCGGAGGGCAAGGACGTGGCCTGGAGCCTGGAGCTGTTGCTCGCCAGCACGGCGCTGAGCGCGGTACTGGCCTGGGTACCCGAGACCGATCACAAGTCCCTGCGGCGTCTGCAGCTCGCCGCGCAGGGCAGCCGCAGCCTCGCCTTCCTGTTCCGCGATCCGGCCTGTGCGGTGCAGGCTTCGCCGGCGCCCCTGCGGCTCACGCTGGCGGGCGGGTGCGAAGGCTTGCAGCTGCGCATCCTCAAGCGGCGCGGTGCGCCCTGCGATCGCACGCTCACGCTGGCCGTGGAGCGGCCGATCGCCTGGGCGCGCGCCTTCGGCAAGGCCGGGGAAACCGCAATCGCTCAGGCGCAGCCGCAGGCCGCCCAGCCGGGCCAGCGTGCGCGCCTGCATGCCGTTCCGGCCGCACGGTGATCCGCCATGTTGTGGCTGGCCCTGTCCTTCATCCGTCTACCGCTGGAAGTCTTCGCGGGAAGCGAGGACGGCCCGGCCCTGGTGTCCGAACATCAGCGCGTAGTGACGAGCGATGTCGCGGGCGAGGCCGCCGGCCTCACACCGGGCCTGCAGCTGGCCGCCGCCCTGAGCCTCGTACCCGGCATCAAGGTGCATGAGCGCCAGCCGGCACGCGAGACCGAAGCCCTGGCGCGGCTCGCCTGCTGGGCGGGCAACTTCACGCCGCATGTGAGCCTCGCGCCACCGCAGGGCCTGTTGCTGGAAGTCGGCGGTTGCCTGCGCCTCTTCGGCAACCTGCGGATGCTCTGCCAGCGCATCCGCGAGGGTGCGGCCGAGCAGGGCTTCAGCCTCGTCATGGCCGCGGCGCCCACGCCGCGTGCCGCGCAATGGCTGGTGGAAGGCGCCACGCGTGAAACCACCGCGGCGCGCTTCTGCCTGCGCGCCGATCGCCTTGCCGAGATGCTCGCGCCGCTGCCGCTTTCCGTGCTCGGGCTGGACGCAGCGCAGATGCGCACCCTGGCCGCGCTGGGGGTGCGCAGCCTGGGCGAACTCTTCGTGCTACCCACCGCCGGCCTGGCGCGACGCTTCGGCCCGGTGTTGCCGCTGCAGCTCGCGCAGGCGCGCGGCGAGGTACCGGACCTGCGCCAGGAATTCCCCTTCCCCGAACAGTTCGCGCAGCGCCTGGAACTGCCGGCCAAGGTGGACCATGCGGCGATGCTCTTCTTCGCTGCGCGGCGGCTACTGGCGAGCCTTGCCGGCTGGCTTTCGGTGCGCGCGGCCGGGGTGGCCGAATGCATGTTCCAACTCGAACATGACGATGGCGAACCCAGCGCGCTGACGCTGGCCTTCGCCGGTCCCACGCGTGAGCTCGAACGCATGGAGCGGGTGCTGCGCGAACGCCTGGACCGCTTGGCGCTGCGCGAGCCGGTGGTGGAGCTGCGCCTGGTCGCCGACGCACCGCTCGCACTGGCCGGCAGCACGCTCGGCCTCTTCGCGCAGAGCAGCGCGCAGGCGCTGGCGCCGGTGGTGGAACGCTTGCGCGCCCGCCTGGGCAAAGCCGCGGTGCATGGCCTGCAGGTCGTGGCCGACCACAGGCCGGAACGCGCCACCACCGCCGTGCCGCAGGGCATCGATACGCGCGAGCCGATCGCGGCGCAGCGCCCGCTGTGGCTGCTGCGCAGGCCCCTGGCCCTGCCCGAGGTGAATGGCGCGCCGAATCACCAGGGTCCGCTGCGGCGCCTGACGCGCGCCGAGATCGTGGAAAGCGGCTGGTGGGACAGCGAGGAAGCCGAGCTCGGCGATGTGCGGCGCGAGTACTGCATCGCGCTCTCCACCCGCGAGGAATGGCTGTGGATCTTCCGCGACGATGCGGGCTGGTGGCTGCACGGGGTGTTCGCATGAATGCCCGCAGGAATGATCCCCGGAACGCCGCCGCACTGCCCGACTACGCCGAGCTGCATTGCCTCTCCTACTTCAGCTTCCTGCGCGGCGCATCGAGCCCGCTGGAGTTGATGGCCACCGCGCGCGAGCAGGGCTATCGCGCGCTCGCGATCACCGACGAATGCTCGGTCGCCGGTGTGGTGCAGGCCTGGCAGGCGCAGAAGGATCTGCTGCACGAGGATGCGCTCGCCCGTGAGGCGGCGCAGGGCGCCGACAAGGCCGATGCGACCCATGAACCTTTCGCCGAGCCCGGCCCCATGCCCAAGCTGATCGTGGGCAGCGAGTTCCGCCTCGAATGCGGGCTCAAGCTGGTGGTGCTGGCGCAAAGCCGCAGCGGCTACGGCAATCTCTCCGCGCTGATCAGTCTCGCGCGCCGACGCGCGGAGAAAGGCGAGTACCGCCTCACCCGCGGCGATCTCGGTTCCCTGCCGCCGGCCGAAGTGCTGCCCGACTGCCTGGTGATCTGGCTGCCCGGCGAGATCCGCAACGAGGCCGATGCCGCTGCGCAGGCGGCCGACGGCCAATGGCTCAGGACGCGTTTCGGCGACCGCCTGTGGATAGGCGTTGAACTGCTTTGCGGCCCCGACGACGAGGCGCGCCTTGCCGCGCTGCGCGCGCTGGGCGAAACCTGCGAGCTACCGCTGGTGGCCGCGGGCGATGTGCACATGCATGTACGAAGCCATCGCGCCTTGCAGGACACCGTCACCGCAATCCGCCTGCGCACCACGATCTTCGAGGCCGGTGCCGCGCTCCATCCGAATGGTGAGCGCCATCTGCGCAAACGCCTGCGCCTGTCGCGCCTCTATCCGCCGGAGCTACTTGCGGAAACGGTTCGGATCGCCGAGCGCTGCAACTTCGACCTCGGCGTGCTCGGCTACGAATATCCGGACGAAATCGTGCCGGCAGGGCACACGCCCACCAGCTATCTGCGGCAGGAGACCGAGACCGGTCTCCTTCAGCGCTACCCCGCGGACAAGTACCCCGACGGCATTCCCGCGAAGGTGCGCGAGGGTGTCGAGAAGGAACTCGGATTGATCGCGGAGAAGCGTTACGAGGCTTTCTTCCTCACGGTCTACGACATCGTGAAGTTCGCGCGCAGCCAGCGCATCCTCTGCCAGGGGCGCGGCTCGGCCGCCAACTCCACCGTCTGCTATGCCTTGGGCATTACCGAGGTGGACCCGATGCGCGCGCACCTGCTCTTCGAGCGCTTCATCTCGCGCGAGCGCGACGAGCCACCGGACATCGACGTCGACTTCGAGCACGAACGACGCGAAGAGGTGATCCAGCACATCTACGCCAAGTACGGCCGCGAGCGCGCGGCGCTGGCGGCCACGGTGATCCGCTACCGCCGCAAGAGCGCGCTGCGTGATGTGGGCGCCGCCCTGGGTTTCGGTGAGGCGCAGATCAGCGCGCTCTCGCAATCGCTCGCCTGGTGGGACCAACCCGGCGAACTGCCCGATCGCCTGCGCGAGATCGGCTTCTCGCCCGACAGCCCACGGATACGGAAGTGGCTGGCGCTCACCGCGCAGTTGCAGGAGGCACCACGCCACCTCTCGCAGCACGTGGGCGGCTTCGTCATCTCGCGCGGACCATTGGCGCGTCTGGTGCCGATCGAGAACGCAGCGATGGCGGATCGCTCCGTCATCCAGTGGGACAAGGACGATCTCGAATCGCTGGGCCTGCTCAAGGTGGACGTGCTCGCGCTGGGCATGCTCACGGTGATCCGCCGCGCGCTCAACTGGGTCTCCATCCTGCGCGGCCATACCGTCACCATGAACGACGTGCCCGCCAAGGACGCACCCACCTTCGACATGATCTGCAAGGCCGACACGGTGGGCGTGTTCCAGATCGAATCACGCGCGCAGATGTCCATGCTGCCGCGCCTCAAGCCACGCAAGTACTACGACCTGGTGGTGCAGGTGGCGATCGTGCGGCCGGGGCCGATCCAGGGCGGCATGGTCCATCCCTTCCTCGCCGGCCACAAGGCGGGTAAAGCGCTGCGCAAGATCAGCGATGAAGTGGACGCCGTGCTGGACCGCACCTTCGGCGTGCCGATCTTCCAGGAGCAGGTGATGCAGCTCGCGGTGGTGGCCGCCGACTTCACGCCTGGCGAGGCGGACCAACTGCGTCGCGCGATGGCCTCATGGAAAAAGAAGGGTCACCTGGAGCGCTTCAAGAACAAGTTGCGCGAAGGCATGGCGCGGCGCGGCCTTTCCGAATTCGCGGAAGACCTCTGTCGGCAGATCGAAGGCTTTGGCGAATACGGCTTTCCGGAATCGCATGCGGCGAGCTTTGCGCTGCTCGCCTATGTGTCTGCCTGGATCAAATGCCATGAGCCGGCGGCCTTCCTCTGCGCGCTGCTCAACAGCCAGCCCATGGGTTTCTACCAGCCCGCTCAACTGGTGCAGGACGCGCGTGCGCACGGCGTGGAAGTGCTGGCCGCCGATGTGCATCACAGTCGCTGGGAAAGCGTGCTCGATTGCCGGCGCGGCGGGAAGCCTGCAGTGCGCCTGGGTCTGCGCGAGATCCAGGGCTTCAACGAGGAAGCCGCACAACGCATCGTCCTTGCGCGCGGCGAACGAGGCTTTGCGGATGAACAGGATCTCGCGGTGCGCGCCGCACTCAACGCGCGCGAGATGAACTGCCTGGTCGCCGCGGATGCGCTGGCCACGCTTTCCGGCCACCGACGCCAGGCTGCCTGGCAGGTGAGCGGGATGCAGATCCAGGGCGACCTCTTCGACGCTGCGCCACCGCCGGAAGAGGCTCTGCACTTCGCGGCGCCCACGGAAGGCCAGAGCATCCTGGCCGACTACGCCAACCTCGGCCTCTCCCTGCGTCGCCATCCGCTTGCGTTACTACGTCCGCGTCTTGCCGAGCACCGCTTTGTCACCGCGCGCGAACTGCATGGTGCGCCCGATCGCGCGCCCGCACGCACCGCGGGCCTGGTCACCTGTCGCCAGAAACCCGGCTCTGCCAAGAGTGTCTTCGTCACCCTGGAAGACGAGACCGGCGTGGTGAACGTGATCGTCCATCCCTGGCTCGCCGATCGCCAGCGCCGCGAGCTACTCACCGCGCAGTTCATGGGCGTCTACGGCCTGCTGCAGGTGCAGGAGGACGGGGTGATGCTGGTGATCGCCAAGCGGCTGCTGAACCTCTCGCCCTGGATAGGCAGCCTGCAGACGGTGAGCCGCAACTTCCACTGAGTCGCTCCAAAGCAAAGGGCCGGTGCGGATGCGCACCGGCCCTTTTCACAGCGGATCCCGTCGTGTCGCTCAGGCGCTTGCGCCGCCCTTTTCGTCATGCTTCCTCGCCCAACGCTTGCCGAGGTAGAAACCGAAGAGACGCGAGGCCAGCACCATCAGCAGGATGCCGACGAACAGCACGGCAAAGGCCTGCATCAGGCGCTTGAAGAGGTAATCGATCAGGCGTTCCACATGGCTGCGCGTTGCGTCGCCGAAACGATCCGCCGCGGCCGCATTGCGGTCGAGCAGGGTGAGCAGGTTGGTGACCTCACGCGTGGTTTCGCCCAGCGCCTCGGCGGCGCGGGTGTATTCGGTGATGTCGAAGGGCCGGCCCGGCACGCTGCCAGGCGGCGGGGGCTGACCGACCTTGAGGCGCTGCATCAGGGCATCGGTGCGATCGAGCACGCCCTGCAGCGAATCGCTGACGCCACGGCCCGAGTCCATGGCCAGCTTCACGTCGGAGAGCAGCGCACGCATCGTGCCCTGCTGCTCGTCCATGGCCTTGAGCAGCTGACGGATCGTCGCCTCGCGTTCCTTGCTGAACTGGTCGGGCAGGCGCGAGGCCGTCTCCGCCAGCAGGGCCGCGGATTCACCGACGCGGTTGGAAGTGCCGAGCAGGGCGCGCGCCTCCGGCATGTCCGCCATCGCGGCGGTCATCGAACGCGTCTGCAGGTCGAAGAGCATCGGCGTGCGCTGCGCGTAGTAGATCGCGCGCTCGGCCAGCACGCGACTGCGCTGCACCTCCTGCAAGGCCGGATTGAGGCCGGCGAGCGGATCGGCGCCGATCAGCGCCAGGATGCTGTTCTTGGTATCGGGGTCGTCGCTGGGCAGGCCGGAAGCCTTGGCGAAATCCGCCAGGCGATTGAAGGCCACGCTGTCGAGCGACGAAGCATCCGGCGCCCAGGCATCCAGGCGCCGCTTGAGGTCGGCCCTCTGCGCCGGGGTGAGGAAGTCCACCAGCGACCACGCCCCGATTTCCAGGCGGGCGAAGGTGTCGATTACCGGCTGCGCCTTCGCGGCACCGATGATGGGCGGCAGGTTGTTGGTCACCGAAGCACGCGTGAGCGAGGCCAGCACCACCATGTCCACCGCATTGATGGTCGGGCTGGGTCCCGCGGCGATCTGCACCGCGGCGGTCGATTGCTTGATCTGGAAATCCACGAGGCGCAGGCGCAGGCTCGATGTCGTAGCCTCCGTCTCGACCCGCGACCCGGCGCGGGAAACGGCGTCCATGTAGCCGTCCGCGTAGCGCATCACGCGCAACTGCAACTGCGTCTCCAGGCTGCGCGCCTTCTCCTGTTCCGCCGTCGACTGGTCCAGCATGCTCGCGCAGGCCGCCAATCCCGCGCACAGCAGGGCAAGCGCCCCGCGCCTGACAAACAACCCACAGCTCCCGCGACCCACCCCCAGCGCGATGTCCATGATGATGCTGCCTCCCCTTTGCCATTTGTGCGGCAGACGTGGGCGCGTCACGCGACTGGTTCTGCGCTCGCTGCGATACAGGGGAAGCGCGTCACCCGCGACGAACCGCTGCTACCGGTTTGTTTGAAGCTATTGTGACGCGGGGTTTTGTAGGACGCCAGCTACACGTGCGCCCCGGGGACCGGGTCCATTCCGGGGCGGGGCCGTATCCGCGATCCGATCCGGATTTCGATGCGCGGCGCCCGCTTCGGCGACTCTTCGCCAAGCCTGTTGGCGTCATGGGATAGCCAGGAAGAGTACGCCGCTCCGGGGCGTAGAGGAGTGCGACCGGCGCGCGCCGACGGGGCTGAATCCCGAACAATCCAAGGCCGCCGCCGAGTGCTCCTCAAGGGGCTGGATCGGAGCCCGACGGCTCTCGCCCCACAGAGCGCAGCGGCAAAGCAGATCGGACGCGTGGCCCGGGATAGCCGCAATCGCGGCGAAGAGCCTTCCCTTGGACTGGTCGCGCTTCCGTATGCGAAGACGGCCGGCGCGCTGCCTGCGCCGGATGGCGCGCCGGTCTTGCCCGGCGCGCACGACCTCGATCGGCCGCTTGCCTCAGCCAGCAGCCTTGCGTTTCGACGCCGCCGACGCCGCTTCGCGTGCACGCTTGGCCTGGTCCAGCAGGTAGAGCTGGTAGTCGTCCAGGTCACCGTCGAAGGGCTCCACGCCACTGTCGGCCACGAGCCAGAACTCGTCGCACACCGAGCGCAGCAGCGCGCGGTCGTGGCTCACCAGCATCACCGTGCCTTCGAACTCGTTGAGCGCCACGCCCAGCGCCTCGCGCGTCGCGAGATCCAGGTGGTTGGTCGGCTCGTCGAGCAGCAGCAGGTTGGGCCGCTGCCACACGATCATGCACAGCACCAGGCGCGCCTTCTCGCCACCGCTCATGCTGCCGACCGGCTGATGCAGCATGTCCCCACCGAAGTTGAAGCTGCCGAGGAAGGTACGCAGGCCTTGCTCGCGCCAGTCCGTCCCGGCCGGACGCATGTTGACCGGCGTGTCCTTCACCAGGCGGATCATGTGCTCCAGCGGCGTGTCCGCAGGGCGCAGCACGTCCAGCTCCTGCTGCGCGAAATAGCCGATGTTCAGGCCTTTGCCCTTGGTGATCTCGCCCGCGACGGGTTCGAGCGCGGCGGCCACCGTCTTCACCAGCGTGGACTTGCCCTGGCCGTTGGCACCCAAGATGCCGATGCGCTGCCCCGCCAGCACGGAGCGGTTGATGTTGCGCACGATCACCGTTGGCGCGGCATCGGCTGCTGCATCATCGGGCGGCGGATAGCCGAAGCTCGCATCCAGCATCGAGAGCATCGGGTTGGGCAGGTTGGTCGGCTCGCGGAATTCGAACTGGAACTCCGCATCCACCAGCACCGGCGCGATCTTCTCCATCCGCTCCAGCGCCTTGACCCGGCTCTGCGCTTGCTTGGCCTTGGCGGCGGACGCCTTGAAGCGATCGATGAACTTCTGCAGGTGGGCGATCTTGTCCGCCTGCTTGGCAAGCGCGGCGGTCTGCAGCGCCATCTGCTCGGCGCGCATGTCCTCGAACTTGCTGTAGTTGCCGCCGTAGCGCACCAGCTTCGCGTTATCCACATGCAGGGTCACCGCGGTGACCGCATCGAGGAATTCGCGGTCGTGGCTGATCACGACCGTGGTGCCCTCGTAACGCTTGAGCCACGCCTCCAGCCACACCAGCGCATCGAGGTCCAGGTGGTTGGTCGGCTCGTCCAGCAGGAGCAGGTCGGATGGGCACATCAGCGCCCGCGCCAGTTGCAGGCGCATCCGCCAACCGCCCGAGAAACTGTTCACCGGCCGATCCAGCTCCGCCAGCGTGAAGCCCAGACCCAGGATCAGCGACTGCGCCCGCGCCGCGGCGTCGTGTTCGCCTGCGTCGTGCAAAGCCATGTAGGCGTGCGCCATCGCCATGCCGTCATCGCCCGCCTCCGCCACCGCCACCTCAGCGCGTGCCGCCATGAGCGCAACGTCACCCGCGATCACGAACTCGGTCGCACTCTCCTCCGTCTCCGGCATGTCCTGCGCCACCTGCGCCATGCGCCATTGCGCCGGAATGCAGACCTCGCCACTGTCCTCATGCAGCGTGCCGTTGAGCAGCGCAAACAGCGAAGATTTCCCCGCCCCATTGCGCCCCACCAGGCCGACCTTCTCGCCGGGGTTGAGCGTGGCCGACGCCGCGCTGAGGACGACCTTGGTGCCGCGACGCAGCGTTACGTTTTTAATCGAGATCATGGGAGCGACCGGCAGGCTGAAGCCGGCGCGGAAAAGCGGAGGAGGGGCAGGATGTTAGCGGAGGGATGGCTAACACCCCTGTTTATCGAGCGAAGTAGCGCCCGCGCAGACCGCTAATGCAATCAAGGGCGTCAAACTCGAGGCGGCTCACCAGAGTCCACAAACTCATAGCCATTCGCGGTCAGCGACAGGGATGGTCAAGGGTTGTCCACGACCGCAGCGGGAATGCTGTGAATCGCTAAGCAGTGCTTTTTGCTCGTCGGAGTGACGGCGAGAATCTTCGTAACTCGCCGCGAAGCCGCCTTGCTTCTGGTTCCCTTTGTCGGGTTGGAGGCCTTCACATGCTTGAGTGCGCGTTCTTTAGCCTGATCCGCGTCTTCAGCGGTGACAACTAGCTCGCGAATGCTTTCGTCATTCTGCGTGTGCACGTACACGCGAAATAGACGCTCTGCCATCTTCAGACCCTCCTTATTTGATGTTCACTGCTTCCCTCGCGGAGTCCTTCGCCACTCCTAGGCGCGTCTTCGCGTCCGGGGTGTGTTGCACAGTGCCTTGCTAGGGTCCACAAGTCGGGGCCTTCTCAACGCGTTAAAGACTTCTGGCAAAAGGAGTGTCTGCAGGCTGCGCTGACTGAACACGAATCGTCCGTCAACGACGAAACCTAAGCTTGCCCATGGCACGGAGCTGTTTAAGAGCTGCACCGCTTGGGAGAGGTCCATTCCCTCGACTTTTGGAAAGAGAGCGAGAATGGAACCGTCATAGGCTTCGCACGGATGGGTGAAGAACGGTGCTGGCCGCCTGGTGCGCCCATTAACGTAGATGCGCGGTCGACCAGGAGCGTCGTGAAAGGCGCGCCCCCACATCCACCAGTTAGTTTCGTCAAATTTGCGAACACGGCGTTGCAGCAGCAACTCGCGGTGCTTTCGCAGAGCCGGGTGCTTGACGTTGTACAGCATTCTTCGCGTCTCACCCGTATCGATGGTCTTGGAGCACACGAATTCGGCGTTCCCGTCGACATGCTCGAATACGTGATCAGCGCCGGAAACGGCGCCCACCTTAACGTCAAACAAGTCAGCTAGCGGAACTGAAAGGAGTCCGTTCGGGAACGTCAACTGTCCCGCCATCTCCACAAAATCTCGCGACTCCCAATCGCCGTGCCAATTTCGATAGTGGGTCCGACGAGAAAAGTCACCCAGCTCGTAACGAAAGATCGCGCAATTCGGTACGGCACCATCGAAGAGACGTGTGTCACCAGTCTCGATCCAGTGCGTTATGGTCCCATTGTCGTAAAGCCAACGATTCAGCTTTCGGGCCGCAGTCAGCTTAATGAATTCCCTGGGGACGATGAAGATCAGCTCTCCCCGTGGCCTGAGATGCCGCACCGCCTTCTCAATGAAGAACAGCGCTAGATTGCTACGGCCATCAAAGAGCGACGCGTCAAGCAGTCGGCGCGTATGTGCACTGATATCCTGGTATTTGACGTATGGAGGATTGCCGATAACGGTACTGAAACGTTCGGTCGTTGGGAAAGTGAAGAAGTCCACGTTCAGCGCATAGTCCGGCGCAACGCGGTGGTCTAATTCGATGGCCACACACCCAGGAAGGTGCTGCGCGAAGGCCCCGTCGCCACAGCTTGGCTCGAGAACGCGTCCACGACGTTGCCGCAAACCGAGCATCAACTTCACCACCGCAGGTGGGGTAAACACTTGCCCCATTCCTTCCACATCAAGCTTGCGGTTCAATCGGTTTCTCCCTCAACCGTGGGGCCGTCGCCACTCCATTCGGTTTGCAGCTCAGCGCTGAGGCGCGGAACCACGTGGTTTTTGAACGAGTCCAATGCCTTAGCGCGCAGCACAAAGGTTTGTCCAACGATGTTCAGAAGGTAATCGACGGCAGCGCTGCGCGAACGTCCTGAGCGATCAATGTTCACCCTCCAGTTAGCTTGAAACGGCGGATTGCTACCGTTAGGCCTCACATCGCACAGCTGAAGCAAGCTGGTCCAAAAAACGCGGCCAACACCCTCCTTACTCTTCTCGACTACAAGAAAGTAGTAGTCGCTCTTAGCCCCCTCCCGCTTCAGGTTAGCGGCGAGATTCAAAAAGAACGCTTCCCAGTTCGCGATGTCGGCGTTCTCCGGTCGGACTCCCGTTAAAGCGTAATAGAGTCCCGCTTTCGATGCCACGTTGTCATTTCCGCGGAGACTCGAAACCTTAAGGTTGATAGGCAACCATATACTGCCGTCCTCGGATGCGGCGAGAAAGTCATACCAGGTCCCGTTAGGCGCGACGGAGAATTTGAGTCCCCCACTAAAGAGCGGGTTCTTCGAGGCACTTGCTTGCAGCATGCGCCCAATCATTTCTTCGTTCTCGGTGGATTCTCGTCGGGCGTGGCCCTTCGCATGGGTGGCTAGTTTCAGATAGCCTCCATGCAAAGCTTCTTCTACCGATTCACACAGGTCATCGAGAATTCGTTCGGGAGTCGCAGTTTGCATATTGGGACAGGACCGAAAGGCACGATTGTCCCGCCTTCACGGATACTCGGCAATCATCTGACGCGTTAAAGCTTAGCCTGCCGGGACGCTTTTCTTTCGCAAAGTGGCCGAGCGATCAGCGCGAACGAAACGAGTACGGTGGTCACTTGCGCGGGATTCTTGCCTGCCCCCGCCTTTCTGCCGGGACAACGGCTGTTTCAAGAAGTACATAGAACAAGGCCCCTGGAGGGGCCTTGTTCAATTGATTCACGTCTAGCTCTTGTCGATCGCTGCTGGACCGAAAATTGGGTGTGCTGTCTTCCGTCGGTTCGTCGCGACCGCTCCCTTCGCCGTCATCGTCAGACGTCGATATTCCGCACATACAGCGCATTCGACTCGATGAATTCCCTCCGCGGCTCGACGTTGTCGCCCATCAGCGTGGTGAAGATCTCGTCGGCCGCGATGGCGTCTTCGATCTGTACGCGGAGCAGGCGGCGGACGGTGGGGTCCATGGTGGTTTCCCACAGCTGCTCGGGGTTCATTTCGCCCAGGCCTTTGTAGCGCTGCTTGGTAAGGCCGCGGTCGACTTCGTTGAGCAGCCAGCTCATGGCTTCGGCGAAGCTGCGGATGGTGATGCCCTTTTCGCCGCGGCGGATTTCCGCGCCTTCGCCGATGAGGCCAGCGATGAGTTGCGAGGCCTTGCGGATCTGGGCGTAGTCGCCGGAGACGATGAAGTCGTTGTCCAGGCGCGTGCGGCGCAGGTTGCCGTGGTGCATGCGTTCGATGGCGAGTGACCAGGCTTCGTCCGCGGCGTCGAGTTCGGCGCGCACGACGAGGCCGCTGGTGAGCGCCGCCTGCAGGCGGGCGGCGGTGGCCTTGGCAGCGTCTTCGTCGGCGACGTTGAGTTCGATATCGTGCGCGAGCAGGGCGTGCAGGACTTCGGCGTCGATGAAGCCGGAAAGGCGGCTGATGACGGCTTCGGCGAGCTGGTAGCTGCGCGCGAGTTCGCCCAGCGCGTCGCCTTCGATGACGGTGGCGCCGGTGCTGGGCAGCAGGCGAGCGTCGTCGAGCGCGAGGCGCATGGTGAAGCCGTCGAGCTCCGCGTCGTCCTTGATGTAGCGCTCGTTGCGACCGTGCTTGACCTTGTAGAGCGGCGGCTGGGCGATGTAGATGTGGCCGCGCTCCACCAGCTCGGGCATCTGGCGATAGAAGAAGGTGAGCAGCAGGGTACGGATGTGCGCGCCGTCCACGTCCGCGTCGGTCATGATGATGATGCGGTGGTAGCGCAGCTTCTCGAGCTTGAATTCTTCCTTGCCGATGCCAGTGCCCAGCGCGGTGATGAGGGTGGCGATCTGCTCTGAGGAAATCAGCTTGTCGAAGCGCGCGCGCTCGACGTTGAGCACCTTGCCGCGCAGCGGCAGAATCGCCTGGAACTTGCGGTCGCGGCCCTGCTTGGCGGAGCCGCCTGCGGAGTCACCCTCAACGATGTAGATCTCGCACAGCGCGGGGTCCTTCTCCTGGCAGTCGGCGAGCTTGCCGGGCAGGCCGACGCCGTCCAGCACGCCCTTGCGGCGCGTCATCTCGCGGGCCTTGCGTGCGGCTTCGCGGGCGCGGGAGGCTTCGACGATCTTGCCGCAGATGGTCTTGGCGTCGAGCGGGCGTTCGAGCAGGAATTCGGCGAGCTTCTCGGCCACGACTTCTTCCACCGCCGGACGGGCTTCGGAAGAGACGAGCTTCATCTTGGTCTGCGAGGAGAACTTCGGATCCGGCATCTTCACCGACAGCACGCAGGCGAGGCCTTCGCGCATGTCGTCACCGGTGATCTCGACCTTGGCCTTCTTTGCGATCTCGTTTTCTTCGATGTACTTGTTGATGACGCGGGTCATCGCCATGCGCAGGCCGGTGAGGTGGGTGCCACCGTCGGACTGCGGGATGTTGTTGGTGAAGCAGAGCACCTGCTCCTGGTAGGAGTCATTCCACTGCATGGCGACTTCGACGCCCACTTCGGCCGTATGACCGGGGCCGTTGGAAACGGTGGTGCTGCCGGTGGCGTAGAACACCGTCGGATGCAGGATGCTCTTGGTGCGGTTCACGTACTCGACGAAGCCCTTCACGCCGCCGGAGAAGGCGAAGTCTTCCTCGCGGTTGGTGCGCTGGTCGAAGAGACGGATGCGCACGCCGTTGTTGAGGAAGGAGAGTTCGCGCAGGCGCTTGGCGAGCACTTCGTAGTGGAACTCCACGGTGCCGAAGATTTCCTCGTCGGCGAGGAAATGCACTTCGGTACCGCGCTTTTCGGTGTCACCGGTGACGCGCAGCGGCGAGACTTCGACACCGTTCTGCACTTCGACCAGACGGTCTGCGACGGCGCCGCGGTGGAACTCCAGGAAGTGCTTCTTGCCGTCGCGGCGGATGGTGAGGCGCAGCCACTTGGAGAGTGCGTTCACGCAGGACACGCCGACGCCGTGCAGACCGCCAGAGACCTTGTAGCTGTTCTGGTTGAACTTGCCACCGGCGTGCAACACGCACATCACGATCTCGGCGGCGGAGCGCTTGGGTTCGTGCTTGTCGTCGAACTTGATGCCGACCGGGATGCCGCGGCCGTTGTCGGTGACCGAGATCGAGTTGTCGGTGTGGATGGTGACGACGATGTCGTCACAGTGCCCGGCCAGCGCTTCGTCGATGGCGTTGTCCACGACTTCGAACACCATGTGGTGCAGACCCGTGCCATCGGAGGTGTCGCCGATGTACATGCCGGGGCGCTTGCGCACGGCTTCCAGGCCTTCCAGTTGCTGGATGCTGGATTCGTCGTAATCGTTGTTCGGCTGCTGTTGCGGGGTCGGTTCGGACATCGTGTGAATCTCGTATTCGATAAAGAGCGTGGGCGGGCATCGGATCCTGGGCGCGGCTCGGCGCCCGGAAGGTAGAAACACCAAGCGCTGCGACGCTGATCAGGCAGCAGGGAAAACCTCCCTTGCCGCCTTCACGCGCGCCGCTGCGCTTGCGGCGTCGCGACCTAGATCCGCATCGGCATGACGACGTACTTGAAGCGGTCGTCCCCCGGCAGGGTGATCAATGCGCTGGAGTTGCCGTCGTTCAGGCGCATTTCGATTTCATCGGTGCTGCTGTTGGTGAGCACGTCGAGCAGGTAGGTGACATTGAAGCCGATGTCCACACCTTCGCCGGCGTAGTCGACCTCGAGCTCTTCCTGGGCTTCTTCCTGCTCCGCGTTGGTGGAGAGGATCTTGAGGCTGCCCGAGGCGAGCACCACGCGCACGCCGCGGAACTTCTCGTTGGTCAGGATCGCCGCGCGCTGCAGCGAGGCCAGGAAGGCGATGCGGCCCAGGTTGATGAGCTTGGGGTGATTCTGCGGAATCACGCGCTCGTAGTCCGGGAACTTGCCGTCGATGAGCTTGGTGATGAGCTCGATCGGGCCGAAGGTGAAGCGCGCCTGATTGCCGGCGAGCGCGATTTCCAGCGGTTCATCCGAATCGGCGAGCTGGCGGGTAAGTTCGAGCACCGTCTTGCGTGGCAGGATGACCTCGGCCTTGGGCAGTTCGCCTTCCAGCGGTGCGCTGGCAAAGGCGAGACGGTGGCCATCGGTGGCCACCATGCGCAGTTCCGAACCCTGCACGACCAGGAGCAGGCCGTTGAGGTAGTAGCGGATGTCCTGCGCCGCCATGGCGTAGGCGACCTGGGCGAGTTGGCGCTTGAAGGCCTTCTGCGAGACGGTGATCTTGACCGACTCGGCTTCGTTGAACTGCATGCGCGGATAGTCGGTGGCCGGCAGGGTCTGCAGCTGGAAGCGACTCTTGCCTGCGTGCAGGGCAAGGCGGTTGGCGTCCAGCTTGAGATTGACCTCGGTGCCTTCAGGCAAGGCCCGCAGGATGTCCTGCAGCTTGCGCGCGCCGACCGTGAGGCTGGCGTCTTCGCCGCCACTGGCATTGCCGCCGGTACGGATCTGGATCTCGATATCGGTGGCGAGCAGGGTGAGGTCCTCGCCCTTCTTGTCGATCAGTACGTTCGAGAGGATCGGCAGGGTGTGCCGCTTCTCGACGATGCCGGAAACCGACTGCAGGGGCCCCAGCAGCGCTTCGCGCGAAGCTGTTAACAGAAGCATTTAAGTAAACTCCTATTATTAGTTAACTGAGCCTGTTTTCTGTGGATAAGCAGTCTTTTCCATTCAGAATCAGTGCTTTGCTCTATGTACTAATCTGTGCACAAGTCGCGTATCACGGCTTGCATAAATGGGGACGAAAATCGGTTTTGCCAGAACGAGCCCGGTTTTCCCCAATCCCTACCGTTCTTCTACCTGCAGCTATCCCCATCCTTTGCCTGGATGGAGAGGCATGTTCAGTTCACTGCTCTTGCAACTTTTTCGCCCTGGTTTGGCAGGTGTCCGGTTGGGAAAGCCGCCAGAGGGTTTGTTGTTAACAAGAGTCTTTATATAAGTAACTACTATTAGTTAACCTGACCCGTTTTCTGTGGGTAAGTCGGTTTTTCTCTTCCCGTTCAAGGTCTTGCCTTCGGTATGAATCTGTTCGTATCCCACGGGAGAGGTTTACGAACAAATGTGGAGGAAATCGGCGCGGCCGGGAAAAACGGGACTTGTCCCCAAACGCTTCCCCCTCTCGCCCACGGTTCATCCACAAAAACTGGTTTTGATCGCCCGTCCTAACCTCTGAGTGTCTGTGTGAGCACATGCAGGTCGTGGTTGAGCTGCTGGTCGGCCAGGCGCAGATCGGCGATCGTGCGGCAGGCGTGGAGTACCGTGGTGTGGTCGCGGCCGCCAAAGGCTTCGCCGATCGCGGGCAGCGAGGACGGCGTGAGCTCCTTGGCGAGGAACATGGCCACCTGGCGCGGACGGGCGATGGCCCGGGTGCGCTTCTTGGAGTGCATGTCCGCGACCTTGATCTTGTAGTAGTCGGCGACGGTCTTCTGGATCAGCTCGAAGGTGATCTGGCGGTTGTGCGCGGCCAGGAGGTCACGCAGGGCCTCCTTGGCGACTTCGAGGCTGATGTCGCGGCCGTGGAAGCGGGCGAAGGCCAGCACCTTCTTGAGCGCGCCTTCGAGCTCGCGCACGTTGGAACGCAGGTTCTTGGCGATCAGGAAGGCGACGTCGTCGGTCACGACGATGCGTTCGCTCTCGGCCTTCTTCTTCAGGATCGCGACCCGCATCTCCAGCTCGGGCGGCTCGATCTGCACCGTCAGGCCCCAGTCGAAACGCGAGATCAGGCGGTCTTCAAGGCCGGTGACGTCCTTGGGGTAGGTATCGCAGGTGATGACGATCTGCTTGCGCGCCTCGGTCAGCGCGTTGAAAGCGTGGAAGAACTCTTCCTGCGTCCGGTTCTTGTTGTTGAAGAACTGGATATCGTCGATCAGCAGCAGATCCAGCGAGCGGTAGTAGCGTTTGAAACTATCGAAACTCTTCTGCTGATAGGCGCGAACTACGTCAGCGTAGTAGTCCTCGGCGTGCACATAGCGGATCACGGCCTTGGGATTGGCCTTCCACACCGCGTTGCCGAGGGCGTGGATCAAGTGCGTCTTACCGAGGCCCACGCCGCCATAGACGAAGAGCGGGTTGTACGAGGTGCCAGGATTCTGCGAGACCTGCATCGCGGCGGCGCGGGCCAGATCGTTGGCACGGCCGGTAACGAGGTTGTCGAAGGTGAAGTCGGGATTGAGCCGCGTGCGCTCGTAGCCGGCCGTCTCGTTCTTCTCCGCCTCCGGTTCGCGGGTGATCACCGCCGGTGCGCTGGGCGCGGCTGCGGCGGCCGTGGAGGCGGCACGCGGAGCGGTTTCGACACGTGCTGCGGTGGGCGGCGTGCTGGCACGCGCCGGGCCGCTGCCCAGGGCAAGCGTGACGGAGATCGGCTCGCCCACGAATTCGGCGCCGATTTCCTCGATGCGGCGCAGGTAGCGCTCACGCACCCACTGCAGGACGAAACGATTGGGGGCAAGCAACTGGAGCGCGCGCGGGTCTTCACCGGGCACGGTGGATAGGGCGCGGATCCAGGTATTGAACTGCTGCGGTGGCAGTTCGGCTTCCAGGCGGGCGAGGCAGACGGGCCAGAACTCTCGGTTCACTGTGTGCGCGGCGCATTGGCCGGTCCCGGCGCGTTCGCCTGGGAACGCGGGGCCGGTGGAGCGCCGTCTCTCTAATCTTGTGGATTGCTTCCGTAACCGGAGGGGACGCCGGTCCAGGCGACTTTGGTGTGTGCCCGGCCGGTGGTTTAACCCACAGGATTTTACGCCGAGACGGGTGATTTATCCACAGGCTGTCCAGCCCCGGAAAACCTTAAGCCCTTGACACAAATGGAATTCCGCGTTATTTTCGCGCGTTTTTCGCCCCTATCTAGGAACCCGGTCATGAAGCGTACTTACCAACCCTCCGTGGTTCGCCGCAAGCGCACCCACGGCTTCCTCGTCCGTTCGCGTACCCGTGGTGGTCGCGCCGTGCTCGCCGCCCGCCGCAGCAAGGGCCGTCATCGTCTCGCCGTCTGAGACCCCTGCGCCGGACACGGCGGATGCGCAGGCTGCGGCCCCTGTCGATGACAGCGCCGCGCTAGCGCCCGCCGCACCTGATTCTGCGGACCTCGTGTCCGCGGGCTCGGATTCTGCGGTTCGGGATGCATCGGGTTTCGGCCCAGCGTTCCGGCTGCATACCCCGGCCGAATTTGCAGCAGTGTTTGCCTATCGGCGGGTCTTGCGGGGCAGGTTCTTCAATCTGCACTACCGGCCCAACGATCTGTCCCATGCCCGTATCGGCTTCGTGGTTGCCAAGAAGCTGGCTCGTCGGGCGGTGTTGCGCAACCTGATCAAGCGCATCGGCCGGGAGGAATTCCGGTTGGGTCGGGCAGGTTTGCCCGATCTCGATCTGGTCGTACGCCTGTCGGCAAAGGTCGATGACGTGAGCCGCAAGAATCTGCACACCGAACTGCTTCAACTCCTTGGTCGCTTGCCGCGACCGCGCTGAGCGCGACTTCGATGAAGTCCCTGCTCATCCTTGTGCTGCGCGGCTATCGATACTTCCTCAGCCCGCTCCTGGGCCGCAATTGCCGTTTCCATCCCAGCTGTTCCGCCTACGCCATCGAAGCCGTGCAACGTCACGGTGCGATAAAGGGCAGCTGGTTGGCCGCGCGTCGTGTGTCGCGCTGCCATCCCTGGAACCCGGGCGGCTATGATCCCGTTCCCTGAGCGCGCTTTGCGCATCCCCCTAATCTGAAAATCGAGCCCGATGGACATTCGTCGCCTCATCCTGATCACGATCTTCTCCTTCTCGCTGGTAATGCTGTGGGAAGCCTGGATCAAGCGTAACCAGCCGCCGCAACTGCCGACCGCGGCCCAGAGCGCGCAGACCGCAGGAGTGCCCAGTGGCAGCGCCTCAGCGCCAGTCGCAACGGCGAGCGTAGCCGCGACCCCGCAAGAAGGCTCGGCGGATCGCCACAAGGCACCGCGCGTGATCGTCGAAACCGACCTGCTGCGTGCGGAAATCTCCGCCGTGGGCGGCGACATCGTCAAGCTGGAGCTGCTCAAGCACGGCCAGACGGGTGCGCCCGAGAAGCCCTTTGTCCTGTTCGATGACGGGAGCCTGGGCCACGACTATTTCGCCCAGAGCGGATTGATCGGCAAGGGCCTGCCCAATCACAACACCGTGTACGCCTTGCCTGCGGGCAAGCAGGTGCTGGCGAACGGCCAGGATACGGTCGAGGTGCGCCTGGAGGCGCCGGCCAGCGAGGATGGCATCAAGTCCAGCAAGATCCTGCGCTTCCATCGCGGCAGCTACCTGATCGATGTGGTCCATCAGGTGGAGAACGGCGGCGCAGCGGCCGTTCCGGTCCAGGCCTACTTCAAGTTCACCCGTGACGAGAAGGCGGCGGAGGCAAGCAGCAGCTACTTCGGCGCTCACACCTTTACCGGCCCGGCTTTCTACAGCGAAGCCAGCAAGTACAAGAAGGTGAGTTTCGAAGACATCCGCAAGGGCAAGGCCAAACTGCCGGAAGCGGCAGGCGATGGCTGGGCCGCGATGGTCCAGCACTACTTCGTCGGCGCCTATCTGCCCAAGGCGGGGCAACGCGAGTTTTTCACCCAGGATCTGGGCAATGGCATGTTCTCGGCCGGCCTGAAGCTGGCACCGACCCAGGTTGCCCCGGGCCAGAAGGCCAACGTCGAAGTCGAGCTCTACGCCGGTCCGCAGGAACAGAAGAAGCTCGCCGCGCTGGCACCCGGCCTTGACCTGGTGGTCGACTACGGCTGGCTGACGGTCATCGCTGCACCGCTGTTCTGGGTGCTGTCCTTCCTGCACAAGCTGGTGCAGAACTGGGGTTGGGCCATCATTGCCCTGACCGTCCTCATCAAGCTGGCGTTCTTCCCGCTCTCCGCCGCTTCCTACAAGTCCATGGCCAAGATGAAGAACATCATGCCGCGGATGAAGCGCATCCAGGAGCAGTACAAGGATGACCGGATGAAGATGAACCAGGAGATGATGGAGCTCTACAAGAAGGAGAAGGTCAATCCCATGGGCGGTTGCTGGCCCATGCTGATCCAGATGCCTGTCTTCATCTCCCTGTACTGGGTTCTGCTTGGCGCGGTCGAAATGCGTCAGGCGCCCTGGCTGGGCTGGATCACCGACCTTTCGGTCAAGGATCCTTACTTCATCCTGCCGATCATCATGGGCGTGACCAGTCTGGTGCAGGTCAAACTCAACCCGCCGCCGCCGGATCCGACCCAGGCCAAGGTCATGATGATGATGCCATTGGTATTTACGGTGATGATGGCTTGGTTCCCTGCCGGTCTGGTGATCTACTGGACGGTTAACAACCTGCTGTCGATCGCCCAACAGTGGTACATCACGCGGATGATCAACGGGGGATCCAAGCCCGCCAATGCTTGAGTCGATTGCGGCCATCGCCACCGCGCCAGGACGCGGTGGCATCGGTGTCGTCAGGATCTCGGGCAAGGACCTTGCCCTCCTGGCGAAGACCCTTAGCGGACGGCAGCCCCGGCCGCGCCAGGCTGAGCTGGTGAAGTTCCTGGATGCGCAAGGCCGGCCGATTGATGCCGGCCTTTTGCTTTTCTTCCCTGGCCCGCATTCCTATACCGGCGAGGACGTCGTCGAGCTTCAGGGCCACGGCGGGCCGGTCGTGATGCGCATGCTCCTGGCCCGTTGCCTGGAACTGGGAGCCCGTCTTGCGCGCCCAGGGGAATTTACCGAACGCGCTTTTCTCAATGACAAGCTGGATCTCGCGCAGGCCGAAGCCGTCGCCGACCTGATCGATGCGGATACGAGTGCCGCGGCACGTTCGGCGTTGCGCTCGCTGGAAGGGCGCTTCTCTCAGCAGATCCATGCCTGGCGCGACAAGCTCATCGAGCTGCGGATGCTGGTTGAGGCGACGCTCGATTTCCCCGAGGAGGAGATCGACTTCCTCAAGGCGGCCAAGGCTTTCGAGCGTCTCGATATTCTGGGCAATGACCTTGATGCGTTGCTCGCTCAGGCGAAGCAGGGGAGTCTGTTGCGCAGCGGCTTGCAGGTAGTGATGGCGGGCCAACCCAATGTTGGCAAGTCCAGTCTCTTGAATTTGCTCGCAGGTCAGGACCGGGCAATCGTGACCGATGTGGCGGGTACGACCCGGGACGTGCTGCGCGAGATGATCCAGATCGAAGGCATCCCGCTGCATATCATCGACACTGCCGGTTTGCGCGAAACCGAGGACACGGTGGAGCGCATCGGTATTGCCCGCAGCTGGCAGGAGATCGAACGGGCCGATGTGGTCTTGCGACTGGTCGATGCGCGGGTAGGTATTTCGGCCGACGATCATGTGATCGATTCGCGCTTGCCGGAAGGCGTGCCGGTGATCTGGGTCTTTAACAAGATCGACCTTGCGGCAACCGGGGCTCGAGTGGAGCGCACTGAGGGTGCGGTCCAGGTACATCTCAGTGCGCAGACCGGTGACGGAGTCGAACTCCTGCGCCAGGAGCTGCTCCGGATAGCTGGATGGGAGGCGCATGGAGAGGAGATTTTCCTCGCTCGCGAGCGTCACCTTGAAGCTCTGCGGGAAGCGCGAGAGAAGGTAAGTGAGGCGCTTCTCAGGGCGGAGGAGGGCAGTCTGGACCTGATGGCCGAAGAATTGCGCCTTGGGCAGGAGGCCGTTAATCGGATCACCGGCGAATTCGGTGCGGACGATTTGTTGGGAGTGATCTTCTCGCGCTTCTGCATCGGGAAGTGAGGGAGAAGGACAGGAGCCGATGAGTCAGTTCAGCCGCAGTGTTTTCCCCCGGCAGGTTGCAGGGCTTGCGCGAGAGATTGAATGCAAGCTCGTTGCGCTCGGGCTCGACTGGCGGGACGGAGCCCAGATGCGGTTGTTGGCTCAGGCCGTCCTGGCTAAACGGGAAGACTTCGGCGGAACGGACGCGCTCAATCGCAGGGCGATGCGCGAGCTGATCGGCCTGGTCAGCCTGATGAACATCGCTATGGCGAATGCCGCATCCGGCAACGTGGATGTGCATGGCAATCCATGCTGGAAGGCGCTGGCCTCTGCGCTGTGGGCCGCCAGCGGGCAATAGGTTTCACGTGGAACATCTTCTTTCGGAATGGGCGCTTCTGGCGGCAGGTGCCTTTGTCGCCGGCCTGGTCGATGCGGTCGTGGGTGGTGGTGGGTTGATTCAGATTCCCCTCTTACTCTCCGTGTTTCCCCAAGCGGCGATCCCCGTCCTGTTTGGCACCAATAAGGTTGCCGCAGTGGTTGGCACATCCTCCGCCTGTGTCAGGTACGCGCGCGCAATCCAGATTCCCTGGAAGATCGCATCATGGGCGGCAGCCGCAGCGCTCGTCGGTTCGTGGTTCGGCGCCCAGACAGTCGCTTACCTTCCGAAGGAGACGATGAAGCCGTTGGTGCTGTTGCTTCTCGTCGCTGTTGGTTTCTATACCTTCCGCCGCAAAGACTTCGGCAAGTTGGAAGGGCATAGCATTCCTGCCAGGTTCGTCGTGCCTGGTGCGCTGCTGACTGGGGGAGTGATCGGTTTCTACGACGGCTTCTTTGGGCCGGGCACGGGTAGCTTCCTGATCTTTGCCTTTGTTCGATGGTTCGGCTTCGACTTTCTTAAAGCATCGGCTACGGCCAAGTTTGTAAATGTCGCGACCAACCTGTCGGCCATTGTCTTCTTTGCGAGCCACGACGGAATCCTCTGGTCGCTTGCTGCGGTGATGGCGGTCGCAAATCTGAGCGGCGCACTGGTTGGCAGTCACCTCGCCCTCCGGCACGGCAACGGATTCGTCCGCTGGCTCTTCCTCATTGTGGTGAGCGTGCTCGTTCTGAAGTTCGGCTGGGAGTTGCTCTAACGGGTCACGGTGTTCCACGTGGAACACCCGAACAGGCTTGCAAGGCGAAAACTGTTTCTTCGCGCCTGTCCGATCATTGGTTTGTGAGCCAAATCCATGTTTTAACTAGGATTTTTCTCCATGCATCGGTATCATTTCGCCCCTTGCTCGTTGTTCGGCATCTCGCCGAGGTCTTGTCATGCTGTATCCCACCCGTTTTGACGTCATCGTGGTTGGCGGCGGTCACGCCGGCACCGAAGCTGCGCTCGCGGCCGCCCGCATGGGCTGCCAGACCCTGCTCCTGACCCACAACATCGAGACTTTAGGGCAGATGAGCTGCAATCCCTCCATCGGCGGGATCGGCAAGGGGCACTTGGTCAAAGAGGTCGATGCGCTCGGTGGCGCCATGGCCGAAGCCACGGACGAGGGCGGCATCCAGTTCCGCATTCTCAACGCGAGCAAGGGTCCCGCCGTGCGTGCGACCCGTGCCCAGGCCGACCGCGTGCTCTACAAGGCCGCGATCCGTCGCCGGTTGGAGAACCAGCCGAACCTGACGCTCTTCCAGCAAGCGGTAGATGACATCACTGTCGCCGCTGACCGCGTCACCGGCGTTGTCACCCAGATCGGCCTGCGTTTTGAAGCCCCGACCGTGGTGCTGACTGCCGGCACCTTCCTCAATGGTCTGATCCACGTTGGCCTGCAGAACTACTCGGCCGGTCGCGCCGGGGACCCGCCCGCAATTACGCTCTCGCATCGACTGCGGGAGCTGCAGCTCCCGGTGGGTCGACTCAAGACTGGCACGCCGCCGCGTATCGACGGCAAGAGCATCGATTTCTCAGTGATGGAAGAGCAGCCCGGCGACGACCCGGTGCCGGTGTTCTCGTTCCTAGGGAACGTCGCCCAGCATCCGCGTCAGCTGCCTTGCTGGATCACCCGTACCAATGAGCGTACGCACGAGATCATTCGTGCCAACCTCGACCGCTCGCCGATGTACACCGGCGTGATCGAGGGTGTCGGTCCGCGCTACTGCCCATCGATCGAGGACAAGATCCACCGCTTCGCGGACAAGGACAGCCACAACGTCTTCCTTGAGCCCGAGGGCCTGACGACACACGAGTTCTACCCTAACGGGATCTCGACTTCGCTGCCCTTCGACGTGCAGCTGCAGATCGTGCGCAGCATCCACGGGATGGAGAACGCGCACATCCTGCGCCCCGGCTACGCGATCGAGTACGACTACTTCGATCCACGCAACCTGAAGAACAGCTTCGAGACCAAGTCCATCGAAGGCCTCTTCTTTGCCGGCCAGATCAACGGAACGACCGGTTACGAGGAAGCCGCCGCCCAGGGCCTCTTCGCCGGCGCCAACGCCGCGCTCAAGGCGCAGGGCAGGGAAGCCTGGTGTCCGAACCGGGGCGAGGCCTACCTCGGCGTGCTGGTCGATGACCTGATCACCCGCGGCGTGTCCGAGCCCTATCGCATGTTCACCTCGCGCGCCGAGTACCGTCTCTCGCTGCGCGAGGACAACGCCGACCTGCGCCTGACCGAAGCCGGCTACCGCCTTGGCCTCGTCTCCGAGCAGCGCTGGGAGGCTTTCAGCCGCAAGCGCGAAGCCATCGAACACGAGACCGAGCGTCTGCGCCAGACCTGGGCTGTGCCGCATAAGCTGGTCGACGGTGAAGCTGAAGCACTGCTGGGCCAGCCGCTGGAACGCGAGTACCGCTTCTTCGACCTGCTGCGTCGCCCCGGCGTGAGCTACGACGCCCTGATGCGTCTGTCGCTCGCGCCCGCCGATCCGCTCTGCGATCCGCAGGTCGTGGAGCAGGTCGAAATCTCCGCGAAGTACCAGGGCTACATCGATCGTCAGCAGGATGAAGTCGCACGTCAGGCCACGCAGGAAAACACCGTCTTGCCGGAAGACCTGGATTTCGCCGGCGTGCGTGGTCTTTCCAAGGAAGTGCAGCAGAAACTCGGCCAGCATCGCCCGCAGACCATCGGCCAGGCGAGCCGCATCCAGGGCGTGACCCCGGCGGCGATCTCGCTGCTGCTGATTCATCTGAAGAAGAACGACCTGCTCGCGCGCCGTAGCGCGTGAGGGAGATCGCGCCCACGTGACGCCCCAGGAACAACTCTCGGCTGGCCTCGCCGAACTCGGCCTAAATCTGGATGCGGGAACCCAGGCCAGCCTGCTTGCCTACGCGGCCCTGATCGCCAAGTGGAACAAGGTCTACAACCTCACCGCCATCCGCGATACGGCAGGCATCGTCAGCCAGCATCTGCTTGATTCGCTGACCGTGTTGCCGCACGTGACCGTGGACCGCATCGCCGACATAGGCTCGGGGGCCGGCCTTCCGGGCATCGTGCTCGCCATCGTCCGACCGGACCTGGAAGTCCACACGGTGGACACCGTGCAGAAAAAGGCCATGTTCATGCGCCAGGCCGGCATCGAGCTCGGCCTCAAGAACCTGCATGCACACCATGTGCGCGTCGAGGAATGGCAGCCCGAAGCGCCTTTCCCGGCGGTGATCTCGCGCGCCTTCTCCGAACTCTGCGACTTCGTCACGCTGACCGAACACCTCCTGGCGCCCGGCGGCCGCTGGCTTGCCATGAAGGGCGTGTATCCTCGCGAGGAAATCGCGCGACTGCCGGCCGGCGTGCGCGAAGCCGAGTCGATACCGCTGCACCTGCCCGCAGCCGCCGACACGCAACGCCATCTCATCGTCCTCGAGCGCAGCTAATGGCCCGCATCTTCGCAGTCGCCAACCAGAAGGGTGGGGTCGGCAAGACCACCACCACCGTCAACCTCTCCGCCGCCCTGGCCGCCCACGGACAACGTGTGCTGCTGGTGGACCTGGATCCCCAGGGCAACGCCACCATGGGTTCGGGCGTCGAGAAGCGCAATCTTCCCGCCTCGGTTTACCACCTGCTGGTCGGCCTCAAGACCCTGCCCGAGGTGCGCGCACGCTCCGAGAGCGGCGGTTACGATGTGCTGCCTGCGAACCGCGATCTGGCCGGTGCCGAAGTCGAGCTGGTGGATCTGGACGATCGCGAGAACCGCCTGAAGCACGCGCTGGCCGAGGTCGACGCTGACTACGACTTCGTCCTGATCGACTGCCCGCCCTCGCTCTCCATGCTCACACTCAACGGCCTCTGCTCGGCCCATGGCGTGATCATCCCGATGCAGTGCGAGTACTTCGCGCTGGAGGGCCTCTCGGACCTGGTGAACACCATCAAGAAGGTGCACGCCAACCTCAACCGTGAGCTCAAGATCATCGGTCTCCTGCGGGTGATGTTCGACCCGCGGTCCACGCTCTCGCAGCAGGTCAGTGCCCAGCTCGAATCGCACTTCGGCGACAAGGTCTTCAAGGCCGTGATTCCGCGTAACGTGCGGCTCGCCGAGGCGCCCAGCCACGGCTTGCCGGGCGTGGTCTTCGACAAGGCCGCCAAGGGTTCGCAGGCATACCTGGCCTTCGCGGCCGAGATGATCGAGCGTATCAAGACGCTCTGATCCATGGCCGCCGCGGCCTTCGACCCGCTGGACCTGCCCGCGGCGCTCCTGGTCCCCGCTGATCCACGAGCGTGCGCGGCCGAACAGGCCGGCCTCAAGGCGATGCAGGTACGCGAAGAACGCGCCTACGACGGCTGGTTGCTCCGCACGTCGCCTGGTCGCGCCAAGCGGGCCCGTTCGATCGCGGCCCTGGCGACCGGATCCCTGGACCTCGACGTGAAGCTCGCCGAGTGCGCGCGTATCTATGCCGACGCCGGCTTGCCGTTGATCTTCCGCACGACACCTTTCTCGGAGGTAGGCCTGGACCGGGCGCTGGCCGCGCGCGGCTACGTCGCCTTCGAGGAGACCCGGGTCATGATCCGCGATCTCCGTGATCTGCCCGAATGCCACGATCTGGCGCACTTCCACGCGGTCGACGCCAGGACGTTCGTGGAGCGGGCAGGGCGCTTGTACGGCGATCCGCCGGCGGTGATTGCGGCCGATCGCGAGCGCGCCGAGGCTTTCAGCGGCACGGCCATCCGCTTCCTGCAGGGTGTCGACCCTGAGCAGCCCTGGGGCGCCGGCAGCACCTTGCTGGACGGCACCATGGCGGGCCTCTATGGCCTCTTCGTGGCCGAGGCACAGCGCGGGCGCGGCCAGGGCCGTTCGCTCGTGCTTGCCCTCATGCAGGCGGCGCGCGACGCCGGTGCGACGGATGCCTGCCTGCAGGTGTCCGCCAGCAACACGGTCGCCCGTGCGCTCTACGCCAGCCTGGGCTTCGCGGACCACTACGCCTACTGGTATCGCGCGCCGTCGCTGCCCTCGGCCTGATAAGCTTCGCGCTCCCCGGCGCCACCCGTGCCGGGGCCGTTTTCAAGACTCCATCCACGAGCGAACACGCATGAGCAAGAAACCCAAGGGCCTCGGCCGCGGCCTTGAAGCCCTGTTGGGGGCCGACACGCCCAGTGACGACAAGGGTCGCCTGTCCACCCTGCTGGTGGGCGATCTGCAGCCGGGCAAGTACCAGCCGCGCACCCGCATGGACGCCGGCAGCCTCGAAGAGCTTGCAGCCTCGATCCGCGCCCAGGGCGTGATGTCGCCGATCCTGGTGCGCCCGGTAGGCGGTGGCCGCCACGAGATCATCGCCGGTGAACGCCGTTGGCGCGCCGCGCAGATCGCCGAGCTGGCGGAAGTACCGGTCCTGATCCGCGAGATCCCGGACGAAGCCGCCCTGGCGATGTCCCTGATCGAGAACATCCAGCGCGAGAACCTCAATCCGCTGGAAGAAGCCCTGGGCATCCAGCGCCTGATCGACGAATTCGGCATGACGCACCAGCAGGCCGCTGACGCCCTCGGCCGCTCGCGTCCGGCGACCAGCAACCTGCTGCGCCTGCTGGCCCTGCCGGAACAGGTGCGCGAGCTCCTGATGGCGGGCGACATCGAAATGGGCCATGCGCGTGCGCTGCTGAGCCTGCCCGGCGCCGAGCAGATCCTGCTGGCCAACCAGGTGGTCGCCAGGCGCATGTCGGTGCGCGAGACCGAGAAGGCCGTGCAGGCCGCGCAGAAGCCGGCCGCGGAGAAGCTCCCCAAGGTCGTCGATCGCGACGTGGTACGCCTGCAGGAAGAACTGGCGGACAAGCTCGGCGCCACCGTGGCGATCAAGTCCAACAAGAAGGGTGCCGGCACGCTGACCATCAGCTTCGGCGACCTCGACCAGCTCGACGGCATCCTCGCCCGTATTGGCTGAAGAGACCCGCCTTAGCGTGCGTCAGCCTCGCAAGGCAGGCGCACGCTGACCCACAAGCCGCCGCCTGGCGCGTCATCGAGGATGACGTAGCCGCCGTGCCGCTCGGCGATCCGTTTGACGATCGCCAGCCCCAGGCCGCTACCGGGCTGATCGGCGCCGGCCAGCCGGTGGAAACGCTCGAATACCTTCTCGCGTTCCTCCACGGGGATGCCCGGACCATTGTCGATCACGTCCAGGTGCGCCACACCGCGTTCGGCGGAAACCCGGACATCGATCCGGCCGCCGTCGGGCGTGTAGCGCACTGCGTTATCCACCAGGTTGCCGAGCAGCATCCGCAGTTCGTCGCCATTGCCACGGCTGCGCAGCGCTTCGGCGCCAGCGAGCCCGAGGTCGATGTTGCGGGTATCGGCAAAGGGCGAGTGTTCTGCCACCACCTCGCGCGCCAGCGCATCCAGCGCGACGCCGCCGCCGTCGGCCTGGGCCTCGGGTTCCAGCCGCGCCAGGGCGAGGAGCTGCTCCACCACCCGGGTTGCCCGCAAGCCGCTTTGCTGAAGCTGAGCGAGGGCACCGCTGCGTTCGCCCTCGTCCCTGGTTCGTTCCGCCACCTGGCCATAGAGGCGCACGGCCGCGATCGGCGTGCGCAGCTCATGTGCCGCATCGGCGACGAACTGGCGCTGGTGATCCAGCAGGCCACGCACCCGCGCCAGCAGGCCGTTGAGCGTGCTCACCAGCGGCACCAGCTCGTCCGCCTGGCGATCCAGGGGCAGGGCCTCCAGCGTCTTGGGATCGCGGGCCAGCAACTGCTCGCGCAGGTGCTCCAGCGGCTCCAGCGCGCGGCCGATCAGTCGCCAGCTCGCCAGCGCAATCAGGAGCGTGAGCAGCGCGACGATGCCCAGCGTCGGCAGGGTGAGCTGCCGCAGAAGCCGGGTGCGGGCGCCTTCTTCACGCGCCACCAGGATCAGCATGCCGCCGTATTCGCTGGCGTGCGCATGCCAGCGCTTGCCGCCCAGCTCCATGTCGAAGTCACCGCGTTGCGTCGGGCGTGGCGCCTCGGGTGCATGGCTGGCGTAAGCCAGCCGGCCGTCGATCTCCCACACCTGGCTGAGGAAGTCGCCCGGATTGTCGTCGGGCTCGTTCGGGTCGGTGCTCTCTATCCCGTGGCGGGCGATCGCGTTGGCGATCTGAGTGAGCTCGAGATTGCGCAGCGTGGCGAAGGAGCGATTGGCGAGCGCGAAGGTGACCAGTGCGGCCGCCAGGCCCAGCAGCAGCAGCATGCCGATCTGCAGGCGCAACAGCCGGTGGCGGATGGAGCCTTGGTAGGCGCTCACGGCACCAGCTTGTAGCCCACGCCGCGCACGTTGCGGATGCGCTCGGCGCCGAGCTTGCGCCGCAGGTTGTGCAGATGCACTTCGAGCGCGTTGGAGGCGGGTTCCTCGCCCCAGCCGAACAAGCGCTCTTCAAGCGCTTCGCGCGAGAGCACGGCGCCGGGGCGTTCGAGCAGGATCTCCAGCAGCGCCATCTCGCGCGCGGAGAGGGAGATCGGCTTGTCCGCGATGCATACCTCCCGACGCTCCGCATCGAAGCTGATGTCGCCGCAGCGCACAAGATTGCTGCCGCGGCCCGCGCGCCGGCGCATCAGGGCACGCAGACGGGCGATGAGTTCGTCGAGATCGAAAGGCTTGGTGAGGTAATCGTCGGCACCGGCATTGAGGCCGGCGACCCGATCGCCGACGGCGTCGCGCGCGGTGACCACGATCACCGGCATGTCCTCGCCGCGGGTGCGCAGGCCTTGCAGCACCTCCATGCCGTCGCGACGCGGAAGTCCCAGATCGAGTACGCCAACGGCATAGGTGTTGGCCTCGAGCGCGAGATCGGCGGCGCGGCCGTCGCGCACCCAGTCGACCGTGAAGCCGGCGCTCGTCAGCCCGCGCCGGGTGGCATCGCCGAGCATGGGATCGTCTTCGACCAGCAGGACTCGCATGGGCTTTCCCTCCTAGGGCGGATTATCCGCCAAATGAAAAAAGCCCCGCATCAGCGGGGCTTCCTTCGCGCCATGGCCTGCGTCGCGGCCGCGGCGACGCGCAAGGCTGTCAGATGTCCTTGGGACGTCTTAGTTGGCTTCGGCCTTGGCCTTCGGGGCCTTGGTCGAGTGGTGATGCTTGGAAGCCTTCTTGTGCGACTTGGCCGGAGCAGCCGGCGCAGCGGTTTCGGCGGCGAAGGCGCCAGCGGCGAAGCACAGGGCGGTCAGAGCGACGAGTATCTTTTTCATGGTGAGTCCTTTCACTTAGCGATTGGCGCCTATCGATTGGCAGGCGCACTGTGCCTCGCTCGCCATTAAGGCGACCTTAAGGGCCGCGCCAGGAAATGCTTCAAGGTATTGCGCATCCTGCGCCCACCGGCGGCGCTGCTGCGTGCGGATGCGATAATCGCGACTTCAGAAATCCGACGGACGGCTATCGCCATGCAACTCGAACGCATTCTCCAGTCACAGGGCTTTGGCAGCCGCAAAGAGTGTCGCTCCCTTGTCCGGCATGGCGGAGTGAGCATGGGCGGCGAGGTCTGCGAGGATCCCTTCGTGGAGCTGGAGCCGGAAGGCCTGGAATTCGAAGTGGACGGCGAGGCCTGGACCTATCGTGCCCAGGCTTATGTCATGTTCAACAAGCCGGCTGGTTTCGAGGTCTCGCACAAGCCCAAGCATCATCCCAGCGTGTTCTCGCTGCTGCCGGACCCGTTGCGCCAGCGCGGTATCCAGGCCGTGGGGCGACTGGACGAGGACACGACGGGCTTGTTGATCCTCACCGACGACGGTCAGCTGATCCACCAGCTCTCGTCGCCCAAGCGCAAGATCCCGAAGATCTATGAGGCCGTCATCAAACACGCAGCCGACGAGCAACTCGTCAGGACCCTGCTCGAGGGCGTGGTGCTGCATGACGACCCGGAACCGATCGCGGCGGCGTCATGCGAGATCCTGGACCCGCAGCGCCTGCGTCTTAGCATCACCTCGGGCCGCTACCACCAGGTGAAGCGGATGATCGCCGCGGCGGGCAATCGCGTGGAGTCCCTGCGTCGCGTTGCGGTCGGCGGGCTCGCCCTGCCCGAAGATCTGGGCGAGGGCGAGTGGCGCTGGATCGGTACCGAAGAACTCGCCGCGCTCAGGGCACAGCCTTCGGACCCGGCTTGAAGCGCGCGACCGGAATGTTGCCGACGTAGAAGTAGAGATAGCCGGCGTCCTGCATGTAGTGGTCCACCTGGCCGAGCACCCGCAGGAAGCGGTCCTCGAGTGCGCCACCCTGCGCGCAGGCCATGCGCGTACCCGCAAGCGGGCCGAGGCTCAGCGACATGCCTTCCACCTTGAGCTCGCCCGAGAACCGGTTGCAGCCGGAGAAGCCTGAGATGCGCGTCTTGTCCCCGTTGATCGAGACGAAGGGCGGCCGGGCCTCATCGCCGATGCCCTGGCCTTCCAGCTGATCGAGGTTCCACAGGGTGTTCTCCAGCGGCACCCCGTCGGGCGCCTTGTCGGGGCCGGGCGAGGCGCAGGCACTCATGACGCCCAGCGCGGCCAGTACAACCAGGCCGCGGCATGACAGTCGCCGGATGTTCTGCATGATGCGGTTCTCCTGTGATTCATGAAGCCCGACGGCGGATCAGCGCTCGGCCTCCACCCGCTTCGCGCTGAAGCCGCGTGCAAGGCTGAAGGCCCATTTGCCGCCGGCAGGCAGATCGGCGAGCGGAAGGCTTGCCTTGCCGCCAGTGAGCTTGAGCGCGATTACGCGCGTCTCCGCATCGACATGCGACACGGCCAGCGTGGGATAGCGGACCGCGTCCCATGTGACGTTCAGCTGACCGCCGGACTCGCTCCATTGCAGCTCGCTGGCGCTCGCCGTACCCCGCGTCGAGGCGGATACGGTAGCGTCGGGCGCAAGGGTCTGCAGTGCCGTGCCCTGATGCAGGACCTGCACCTGGTTGATGTCGCCAGCCGGAATCGCGATCGCGAAGTGCGAGGTACTGTGGCCCAGGTCGGCGACCTGTACCGGCGTGAACGCGTAGTCGGTGCTCGTGCCATCTGTCGTCTGTACCCGCAGTGTCCAGTCGCCCGAGGTGCTGCTCGGCCGCCCGCGCAGGGCCGTCACGGGCTTGAAGCTGACCGTGTCGCCGCTGATGCGTCCGCTCAGCAACAGCAGGTCCGCCGGCGCGGCGACCGCGAGGCCGCGCAGGCTGGCAGAGGTGAGGCTTTCCATGAAACTCTGCACGCGCTGGTAGCTGTAATCGGAGAAGTAGGAGCCATCGCAGTAGCTCATGACGTCGTAGACCGGCTTCGGTGATGCCGGCGTCAGGTTGAGCACATCGAAGATCGGTGCCGGTCCGACGCCCCCGTTGGTATAGGGGAACGTGCGGGCGAAATCGTCAGCCTGGATGTCCTGTTGCGAGAGGCCGCAGGGTGCATGGCCCAGGCCCTGGTTATGGCCGATCTCGTGCGTCATCGTGTCCAGCGCGAAACTCACCTCGTTGTCGGCGCCGATCGCGCTGCGTACCGAGCCATTGCCGTTGGTGGTGTTCTGGTAGGCGAGACCGACGATGCCGGAACTGAAGTTCGGCAGCGGCACGAAACCGTAGTAGTGCCAGCCGTTGCCGCGCGAATTGGCCGCGTTCTCGCTGCTACGCAACTGCTCCAGCTCGACCAGCGCGTCCTCCCATTCCGCATCGCTGCGCACGGCGGATGTGCTGGTGATGCGATAGGCGGTGCGCACGCTCATGGTCAGCGAGTCGTCCACAAGCGGATAGGTGCGCAGCAGGGTGCTCCGGATGTCGGCCTGGCTCGGCAATTGGGCGGTGACCGTCGCGCCACCGCTGCCGTTGTTGGCGGTCAGCGGGACCAGCATCAGCTGCATCCCGACGCGCGTGCCGACGACCGGTGAGCGCGTGGCACTGGCGACGAGGTCCGTGCCGCTGCGCGCTTCCACCGCCACCTGCAGTCCACTGCGCACCCATTCCGGAGGCAGCGTGGCGTTGTAGCTCTGGCTATAGGCGAACGAGTCGACCGTGTTGCTGATGGTCGCCGGACCGGTGAACGTCAGCGTGCCGAGCGCCGTGCTCCCGGCCCAGACCTGAGCAGTGATGGTCGGACTCGCCGCGCCGGTGGTGCCGGTCAGGAAGACGCGGACCAGGGCCTGCTTGCCGGGTACCAGTCGCTGGTAGCCGGTACTGCTCTGCTGCGAGTAGGTCTGCACGACCTCGACCCTGGCGATCTTGGTGGTGGTGCCGACATCGCCACCGCCGCCGCCGCCGCTACTGTTTCCGGAATCCCCTCCGCCGCCGCATGCTTGCAGGAAGAGCACGGTGATGAGGGCGAATCGTCGAAGCGCCTTGCGTTCGAGCATGAGTGTCTTGTCTCCGCTGGTGTGCCCGGGTGGGCGGGTCGACATACCCGCCCCGGATCTGTTTCCTCAGCCGGCGCTACCCGCGACGACGAGTTGCGCGCGGCCCCTGAGCTTGGCTCGGTATTGCGCGAGGTCGGCACGGCCCATGAAGCTGTCGACCCCGTCCTTGCCGGACAATTCCGCGATGCCGGCGCTGAAACTGACGCCGTCGTTGGCGCTGCTCGCCGGAATGCTACTGCGTCGCTGGAATTCATTCTGCATACGGGTGAGAAGCTGTGCTGCGCCCGCGCCATCCACACCGGGAAGCAACAGGCAGAACTCCTCGTCTGCATAACGCAAACCCAGAGCGGGACGCGGCGCGAGCATGCGAATGATATGTGCAAGTTCGCGCAGGAGTTCGTCACCGGCTGCAAAGCCGTGTTCCTGGTTGATTCTGCGCAACTGGTCCACATCGAGCAGCACCACGCTGAGCGGGCGTTCATGGTCGCGTGCCGCGGCGATCTCGCGCGGCAGGAGATCGGACAGGACGCGGCGGCGATAGAGGCCGGTCAGGGGATCCAGCAGCGCCATTTCCTTCAGGCGCATTTGCAGGCCTTCCAGCGCGGTAAGGCGGGCGCCGAGTTCGCGATGCGCATCGGCGATGCGAGCCAGTGCGCTTTCGCTGTGCAGCCGCGACTCGTGCAGGATCCGTTGTTCGAGTTCGGTGCGGAATACCTGGTAGCGCACCTGCCGGCCCAGGTGTTCGGCCGCCTGCAAGTCGCGCAGGGCGCGGGTCAGGCTTTGCTGGCGCTGGCGCGAGACCTCCCAGGCGGCGCGCAGGTCACCCCTTGCCTCGTGCAGGCGCAGCTGCAGGCCCAGGCGTTCATAAAGTGACGCGGGATCGATGGCGCCACTCGTCTCCGCCGACAGGGAGAGGCGTTCGAATTCGAGCTGTGCGGCATCGAGACGGCCTTCGACCAGCAGGCATTCGCAGGAGGCGAGCGCGAGCGGAGCGTCGAGCTGGCCGTCCAGGTGCTGGGCGGCATGGCGGGCACGACACAGATCCAGCCGCGCGCGCGCTTCCCCCGCGCGGCCGCAACGCAGGTCGGTCTGCACCAGCATCAGTTCGAAGAACTGTCGATCGAAGGCATCGAAGGCGGCCGGGACCTCGTGCAGCATTTCGCGCAGGAGATCCGCCGCTTCCTCGGGCCGGCTCTGCAGCAGATAGACGGTGGCCAGGTTGCCGGCGCAGACCAGCCGGTAGGCATGGAGGCCCGCGGCCTTCATCCGCATCCAGGCGGCTTCGAGCAGCAGCGCGGCCGACCCGAAGTCGCAATGGCGAAGATGCAGGACCGCAAGATTGAGTTCGATCATCACCGTCTCGGGCGGCTGATCGTGGGCGCGCGCGCGCTCCAGTCCCTCGTACCAGATGCCCAGGGCCGCGGAGATCTGGCCCGCTTCCAGCAGGCAGTTGCCGAGCAGGTTCAGGTAGAGCAGGGCGTCGCCCGGCGGCAGTTCGGTGAGGGCCGCGTTCTTGCCGTCCGCCAGCAGATCGATCGCGGCCTCGCGCTGGTTCTGCTCGCCGAGCAGCAGCGCACGGATGATCGCGAGACGCCAGTGGCCGAGTGCGTCATGCAGCTGCAGGCATTCCGCATCGAGGGCTTCGATCTCCACGAAGGGATCGCCGCTCTGGGTGCCGGCGCGCAGCGCGAGCAGGAGCAGGCCGATGCGTGCCCGCACGGCCGCCTCAGCGTCGGCCGCCGCAAGGGCTTGCGCGTGCAGATCCCAGAGCGTTGCACGGGCCGCCACGGGCGTCTCGATGCGCTGCTGCCAAGCCTGCTCGATGGCCGCGAGCAGGTCGGGCGGAGCATCGAGCAGGGTGGCGGCGTCCATGGCGGTTCAGTGCAGCGTCTGTGCCGCGTATTCGCGGATGCGCCGCACGGTGTCGATATCGGCCTGGTGATAGGCCGAACGTACGAAGCCGGCGACTTCCGCCGCCTCGCCGCCGGCGCGGTCATCCAGGGTGGTGTCGTAGCGGAAACGCAGCACCAGGTAGCCCAGGTCGGGCTCTTCGATGCGGATGGTCAGCAGTCCGCCGGCGCGGTCCTCGCTCGGCGCGCTCTCGAAGCTGACCCATTCGGAATCCTCGTAGCGCACGGTGTCGCGCATCTGGAAGCTGCCGAAATCCAGCAGGCGCTCGACGCGGCCCGGGCTGCGCTCGAGGATCTCGCAGCTTTCCAGACCGATCTGGAAGGGCAGGGGGTTTTCGACCCGTCGCATCAGTCCTGCCCACACCTGTTCGCGGCCCAGCGGCACATTGAGAGGGTCCTTGGGGTCATTGACGACGACCACGTGTTCAAACTGCATTGCTCTTCCTTGGACTGCGGGTGTTCCGCAAGCCACCGGCCTCTGTTGCAATCCGGTGACCTGTCACAAATAGTTCAAACTACGTTAATACACTGCGCGCCAGCGATAGGAGTGCATAGACGATGGCCGCCAACATTCTTCTGGTTGAAGACGAACCTGCGATCCAGGAACTGATCACCGCCAATCTCGCACGTGCGGGTCACACCGTCGTGCGCGCCGCTGATGCGGAAACCGCGCAGCGCTTCGTGCGCGACGCCTTGCCGGACCTGATCCTGCTCGACTGGATGCTACCCGGTATTTCCGGCGTGGAGCTCGCGCGTCGCCTGCGCAATGAAGAGCGCACCCGTGGTATTCCGATCATCATGCTCACAGCGCGTTCCGATGAGGCCGACAAAGTCGCCGGACTCGAAGTCGGCGCTGACGACTACATCACGAAACCCTTCTCGCCGCGCGAGCTCGTGGCCCGTATCAAGGCCGTTTTGCGCCGCCGCTCGCCGCAGGCGACCGACGATGCGGTGGAGGTCGGCGGCCTGCGCCTGGACCCATCGACGCACCGCGTCAGCGCAGGCGAAACGCCGGTCGCGCTGGGCCCGACCGAGTTCCGCCTGCTGCACTTCCTGATGACGCATCCGGAGCGTGTGCACTCGCGTGCCCAGCTGCTCGACCAGGTCTGGGGCGATCACGTCTTCGTCGAAGAGCGCACGGTGGACGTCCATATCCGCCGCCTGCGCAGCGCGCTCGAGCCTTCGCTGCACGATTCGCTGATCCAGACCGTGCGCGGCTCCGGCTACCGCCTGTCCGCCACCGCGTCCGCCTGAGGGGACACGCCTTTCGATGCGTTCCACCGCCTATGTATGGAGTGGCTTCTGGGGCGCGCTGACGCTGTTCGCGCTGCTGGCGTTGCCGATCTGGCCGCTGTTCGGTCTTGCGTGGGCGCTCGGTATCTTCAGCGTGCTGCTGATGGGCCTGTTTGCGTTCCACACGCGCAATCTGCTCAGCCTGGTGCGCTGGACCCGTGCGCCGATCGGCGAGCCGGTACCGCACTCCATGGGCAGCTGGGACTACGTCTTCTCGGACCTGAACCGCCGCGCGCGCGCCGGCCTTGACCAGCGCGACCGCCTGGAGCAATCGCTGGCGCGTTTCCGCGAAGCGACCAGCGCGATGCCGGACGGCGTGATCATGCTGTCGGCGGACAGCTTCATCGAGTGGATCAATCCGGCTGCTGCCCGCCACTTCGAGCTCGACGCCAAGCGCGATGTCGGCCAGCCAATCACCAACCTCGTCCGCCAGCCCGACTTCGTCAATTACCTGAGTGGCGCCGGCGCGGAGCCCATCGTCTGCCGTCTCTCGCGCCATGCTGGCACGGTACTGTCGATCCAGATCGTGCCCTTCGGTGAGGACCAGCGCATGGTGCTTTCGCGCGACGTGACCAAGTTCGAACGCATGGAGACCATGCGGCGCGACTTCGTCGCCAATGTCTCGCATGAGCTCAAAACGCCGCTGACGGTAGTCGGCGGCTTCATGGAGACGATCGACGACCTGCTCGAAGAGCTTCCGCCGGAAGAGACGCGGCGCTATCTGCACCTTGCGCGCGACCAGGCGACGCGCATGCAGCGCCTGGTCGAGGACCTGCTCGAGCTCTCGACCCTGGAGACCAGCGCCGCGGCGTCCTACGAGGAAACCGTGGACATGTCCTCGCTCCTGGCGCAGCTGATCGACGAAGGCCGCGCGGTGTCCAGCGGTCGTCACCTGATCGAGCTGGAGAGCGACGGCCCTGCCGCCCTGCTCGGCTCGCGCCGCGAGCTGCACAGCGCCTTCCTGAACCTCGTCACCAACGCAGTCCGTTACACACCGGACGGTGGCAAGGTGGTGCTGCACTGGAATGTCGCCAGCGGCGGCGGCGCGTGTTTCAGCGTGCAGGACAGCGGGATCGGCATCGCGCAGGAGCACATCCCGCGCCTCACCGAACGCTTCTACCGGGTCGATCGCGGCCGTTCGCGCGAATCGGGCGGCACTGGCCTAGGGCTGGCGATCGTGAAGTACGCGCTGGGCCGTCACCAGGCCTCGCTCGACATCCATTCCACGCCGGGCGAAGGCTCACGCTTCGCCGCGCGCTTCCCCTCCGAGCGGGTCTATCGGCCCGCGCTGCACTAAGCCTCGATGCAGGCCGCACACGCGTGCGGCCTGATGGCTTTCACTCCTCGATGCGCTCGAAACTCACGCGGTCGAAGTTCGTGCCGCGCGAGATGAGGCGCAGCAGGCGGATCTGGAAGGGGCGCTCCGAATGCACTTCCAGGACGCGATCCGTCTGGTACCAGTTGGCCGGCAGCACCAGGCTGGGCTCCGCCTTGAGCGAAGGCACCGGCGGCAGCATGAAGGCCGGCAGGTAGTTTTCGCGCAAGGCCTTGGTGCTTGTCATCGGACGGGCGCCCACCACTTGCGGACGACCCGGCATCAGCGACAGGCCGGCAAAGAGACGACCATCCGGCCGGTACATCAGCCAGCTGATTTCCGCCAGGATGAAGGCCTCGCCGTCTGCCGGGCGCAGGGCTACGAGCTGGCGGTGATCGATGCGCGAGCCCGAGCTGTCGCGCGCGATGCGAAAACCGGAAACCGAGAGGTCGGCGATGCTCCAGTGTTCCAGCACCAAGCCGAGCTGCGCCGCGCGGGCGTAGATCTCGGTCGGGCTCGGATGGGCGGTTTCGACCTGCTCGCCGATCGTGTAGATCGACTGGATGTCGCGATAGGTGCCGGCCCGCGAGTCGAGCGGCTGTTCGAAGGGCTTGCCGGCGACGAAGTAGGCGATAGAGGCCAGATCGGTCGCGATCTGCATCGAGCCCTGCGTTGCGCGACGGGGGAAGCGACGACCCGCCGAGGCGAGGCCCCAGGGGCGGTAGAGCGAAACGAGCAGGCGCGCACAGGCCGGTTGCACGCAGTCCTCGCCCAGGCCCAGCGAGGCAGGCGAAACGCCGCGCTTGAACTGCGCCACGATGGCCTGAATGTGCGCTGCAAGACGCTGGCTATCCACCCGACGTTGCGAGGGTGAGGCGGGCACCGTGCCGATCGGGCGCAGGCCGGCGTCCTGGCCGAGATCCACCGCGTAGGAGGACTTGGATTCCGGATCGATGTCCCTGTGCAGGCTGCAATGTGGCGCGAAACGCTGGGCCCAGCGCAGGATCCAGGTGAATTCGCGCGGGGTGCGGGCATAGGGATTCGAAGCATCCACCAGCAGCACCGCGATGAAGGCCTCGGCGCAGCTCTGTGCACGCCAGGTGAGGTTCAGCGGTTCGCCCACGCGTACCGCGGCGACGCCCCAGTCCTCGGCGGCTGCGTACAGGCGATGGAATTCGGCCCACATGCCCGGCGGGGTTTCGCGGCGGGCGCGGTAGTGCTCCACCAGCAGGCAGCCGTGATAGTGCAGGCGGCGTTGCGCAAGCATCGGGCGGCGGTCGATGAAGGCCGGATCGAGCGCGCTGCGCTGGGCGACGACGGAGTAACCGCGCAGCATCAGGTTCCACAGCGCGAGCACGTTGCGCAGGGTCTCGTCTTCGTTGCTGGTTGGCGGCAGCGGACGCGCGGCGTAACGCTGCGACAGTTCGGCCTGCACGTATTCGACCGCCACGCGGGCCGCTTCCAGCACCTCGAGATGGCGTGCGGGCAGGGGCGGCGATTCAAGCTGCGCGCCGAGCATCTGGGCCAGCAGCGCATGGGTTTCACCGACGTTGGTCGGGTTCAGGTTCTGCAACCACGCGAGGCACTCCTCGGGCTGGTTCCAGTTGGGCAGGGCGGGCGTCACCATGGGGGGCGGGTCCTGTTCTTGTACCGGTGGGCTCAGGTTTCGGCGCGCGCAAGCGCCCGCTGCAAGGCTTCACGCAGGGTCGCGGGAGTGGGCGCGCTGCGCGACGGGATGTCCCGGCTCGCAGTGGCCCAGATAGGGCTGGGGAAGTGGCTGTCGTCGGCAAAGCGCGGGATCACATGCCAGTGCAGATGCGGCACGAGATTGCCCAGGCTCGCGAGATTGATCTTGGTCGGCTGCATCAGCGTGCGCAGCGTGCTCTCGACCGCCCACACGATCTGCATCAGGTGCGAGCGCTCCGTTGGCGCGAGATCGGTCATCTCGGCGACATGGGTCTTCCAGATCACGCGGCAGAAGCCGGGGAAAGCGGCGTCATGGACCTGCACGATGCGGCATTGCGCGTCCTGCCAGAGAAGCTCGCCGCCATCCTTGGCGCACAGCTCGCAGTGATTGCCCATGAGGTCACTCATGCAGAACAGCCTTGGGTGATACGGGTGGGCTCGCAGCCCGCCCCGGTCTGGTTGTCGGAATAGGGCAGCGGCGCGCCGTCGCGGAAGGCCATCAGCGTGCCGCGCGGGATCTGCTCCCAGTGCTCGTTATCGGTGAGCGGCACGGTCGCGACGAGCGCCACGCGATCCCGGGTGCTGGTCACGCTGCGGAAGTCCACCGTGAGGTCCTGGTCCGAGAGATGGGCTTCGCCAAAGGGCGCCTGGCGGACGATGTAGGCCAGCCGCGAGGCGCAATGCGCAAACAAGGTCTGGCCGTCGCAGAGCAGGAAGTTGAATTCGCCCTGGCGGCCGATCTCGCTGGCGAGAGCGCGCAAGGCCGCGAACAGGGCATCGTCGTCGGGCGGTGCATCCGGAAAGCGCGCGCGCAGGGCATTGAGCAGATGGCAGAAGGCGCGCTCGCTGTCGGTATCGCCGACCGGCCGCGCTGGGCCGGAAGGTTCGCCCGCGAGTTCGGGCAGGTGTCCGTTGTGGGCGAAGATCCAGCAGCGGCCCCAGAGTTCGCGCTGGAAGGGATGCGTATTCTCCAGGCCGACGCGACCGTAGGTGGCCTTGCGGATATGGGCCACAACATTGGTGGAGCGGATGGGGTACTGGCGCACCAGTTCAGCGATCGGCGAATCCACCGTGGCCTGCGCATCGAGGAAGACGCGGGCGCCGCGACCCTCGAAGAAGGCGATGCCCCAACCGTCCTTGTGTTGATCCGTGAGTCCGCCTCGCGCCTGGAAGCCCGTGAAGGAGAAGCAGATGTCGGTCGGCGTATTGCAGTTCATGCCGAGCAGCTGACACATCCTCGAGAAGCCTCCGCGACCGGCGTCGCACCGATGAAACTGGCGCGCAACGGGCCGCCACCGTGCCCCGCAATGTGCAGGGACGGGGACAGTTTAGTCGGTGAAGTGCGTCACGTGACCCTGGTGCAGCGCCTCAGCGCGCAACAAGGTTTTGCAGAAAGCGCGGCAGTTCGAGAGCGTCGAGGCGGTTCTTGAGCTGCAAGCCGAGCTCGGTGTCACCCTCGATCACGAGGCGGCGCTGGAAGAAGAGGGTGTCGGGATCTTCCTCACGCAGGGTGATGCGCAAGAAGTCCGCGGCGCTGGCCGCGAAGCGGATGTCGGGTGCGCCTTCGTGACGCGCGACGAAGCGTTTGCCGTCATGGCCGAAGCGCAGCGTGAGGCCCAGGTCCAGCACGCTGATGTGCACCCGACGCGTGCCGATGAAGTCCCACTCGCCGGCCAGGCTGCCCTGGTGATGGGCGAGATTCAATAGGGTGACGAATACCTGCGAGGCAGGCTGGGCGGGAAGTCTGGCCACCAGACGCGCGAGGCCGGCGGGAAAACGCAGATCAGGAACGGGCATCGGGGGATTTCCAGCGCATGCCGGGTTGGCCATGCCAGTAACCGTTGCAGAGGCCGGCTTCGGTGAGCGCGGCGGCTTCTTCGGGCGCGCCGGCTGCGCCGTGCAGCGCCTCGGAGAAGAGCCGCACGACCTCCGCCATGTGCTGCGCCTGTGGGCTCAGTCTCAGGTGCGTGACGCCCAGCGCATGCACGGCTTCGAGTTCGCCAAGCAGCGAGTGTGTTGCGGACGACTGCGTCTGGATGCCGTTGAGGGTGAGGAAGGGTTCGCCTTCGCGGGTGCGCAGGAGCAGGCCGTCGGCGAAATCCTGGCAGCGGAAGGCGCATTCGTCCTTCTTCAGGTTGAAGTGGCGGGCCGTGAAGCAGCGTGCGGAGAAGGCCAAGGGCAGCCGACCCCAGGCGAAGACCTCGGTCTCGATGTTGGTCGGGCGATCGGCCATCAGTTGGCCCAGCTGCGCCGCAGACATCTCCAGCGGAGGTACCCAGCGGCGCGCGCCCAGTTCCGTGAAGAGCGTGAGCGTTTCGCTGCCGTAGATGTTCAGGTGCGGGCCGGCGATAAAGCCCGCACGTCCCTGCAGGCAGCCCACGGCGCCAAGATCGTTGGCCTCGATGAGAAATTCGCCGTTCTCGACGATGCGCCGCAGGGTGCGTAGCTCGGATTCGGATTCGAGCAAGGCCTGCGTGCTCAGCACCACAGTCTTGCCGGCGAGGGTGAGTTCGCGGCCCAGGTCGCGCCAGTCGTCCAGGCGCAGCTGGTGGCGGCGCGAGCACACGACTTCACCGAGATAGATGGTGTCGACCGGCCAGCCCGCCGCGTCACGGTAGAAGGCCAGCACCTGGTCACGCGACCAGTAGCCGAGGATGGGGCCGAGTGTCAGCTGCATCGCATGTCTTTCCTTGGCGCCGCTCATTTCCAGGGCCGGTTGTAGGCGCCCAGCGTCTGCTGCTGTCCTTCGGAGAGCTTGGCGAGTTGCAGGCTCCAGCTGGCCTTCACATGGAAGCGCTGACGGTCGGCAAAGGCGGAGTCGATGGCGGCGCGCAGGGTGCGCGTCACTTCCGCGACATAGGCGGGACTGCGCTGGCGGCCCTCGACCTTGATCGCGGAGACGCCGATCTCCATCAGCTGCGGCAGCACCGCCAGCACGTTGAGGCTGGTCGGTTCCTCGAGCGCGTAATAGGTTTCCTCCGCCACTTCGAAGCGGCCTTTGCAGAGGGTCGGGTAGCCGGCGGGCTCGTCCGCGGCGTAGCGGTCGATCAGCACGCCGGAGAGGCGCGCCTCCATGCCTTGCTCGGTCGGTTCCCAGCGCACGGCCTTGGCGGGCGAACAGACCCCGGCGGTGTTGGGCGATTCGCCCGTGGCGTAGCTGGAGAGCAGGCAGCGGCCTTCCACCATCACGCACAGGCTGCCGAATCCGAAGACCTCGATCTCGGCTTCCGCATGGCGGATCAGATGTTCGACCTGTGCGAGGCTCAACACCCGCGGCAACACCGCACGGGCGATGCCGAACTGGTGGCGGCAGAAATTGATCGCCTCGTAGTTGGTCGCCGAGCCCTGTACCGAAAGATGGCGGGCGAGCGCGGGATGGGTGCGGCAGGCATAGCGCATCAGGCCGAGGTCGGCGAGGATGACCGCGTCCACGCCCCAGTCGGCCGCGGTGTCCACCGCGGCCTGCCACTGGCGCGTCTGGCCGGCTTGCGGGTAGGTGTTGATCGCCATGAGGACCCGCCGGCCGCGGGTCTGCGCATAGCGTATGCCTTCGCGCGCCGAGGCGATGTCGAAGTTCAGGCCGGCGAAGTTGCGTGCGTTAGTGGCGTCCTTGAGGCCGAGATAGACCGCGTCGGCGCCATGGTCGACCGCCGCCTTGAGGGCGGGCAGGCTACCGGCCGGGCAGACGAGCTCGGGAGGGCGGGTTCTGGGCTGCATGCCGGCAAGGCTAAGCGGCACGCGCCGTACAGGATTTGCCGAAGATCAAGCGGCGGCATCGGCCTTCGATGCAGACTTATTGACAATGAGAATGGTTCTCATGCAATATCCAGATCCCCCGGAATCCATCGGTCGTGCGCCTTGTCTCATCGCCACGGCCCTAGCTTCGAGCCGCCGTGCCTGCTGCCGCCTTTCCGCTCTCTTCCATGGATGATCCGCGCATCCTCGATCGCGCCCTGATGGGTCTTGTCGTTGTCGGCCTGCATATCGGGGTTATCGCGGCGGTGATCCATTTCCAGCCGCAGCCCCTGCCGCCGCAGCCGGAAGAACAGGTCATCCAGGTCAGCCTGACGAGCCCCGCGCGCGTGATCCAGGAACCGGAAAAACCGGTGCCGCAGCCGAAGACGCCCCCACCGAAAGTCCCGCCGCCGCCGGCTCCCCGCCCGACGCCTACCCCGACCCGCACGACCGCCAAGCCGGAACCCGTGCAGACGCTCGCGATTCCCGAGCCAGTGAATACGCCCGCGCCGGCTGCAGCCACGGTTGCCGCGCCGCCGCCGACCCCCGCGCCCACACCGGCCGCCGCCGCCCCGGCAGAACCGAGCCAGCCGATCTTCGACGCCGCCTACCTGGAAAACGGCGTTGCGTACCCTGCGATTTCCAAGCGCATGGGCGAGCAGGGCAAGGTCATGCTGCGCGTGCGCGTTTCGCCGGAAGGCCATGCGGAAACCGTGGATCTGGTGACCAGCAGCGGCTTCCCGCGCCTGGACAAGGCTGCGATAGATGCGGTGAAGAAATGGCGCTTCGTGCCGGCCAAGCTGGGTAGCCAGACCGTCGCTGCGACGGTCAAGGTCCCTGTCAATTTCACTTTGAACGACTGAGTTCCACCATGGAAAACCCTCAAGCCCTGGGCTTTGCCCACTTCCTGCAGAACGCCGACGGCGTTGCGACGGCGATCTTCGTCGCCATGGTGATCATGTCCCTGGTGACCTGGTACCTGATCCTGGCCAAGTCCTTCGTGGCCTGGCGCCTGCGTCGTCGCAGCAAGCAGTTCCTGGACATGTTCTGGAACGCCGATTCGCTGGACCGCGTCGCGCGTCACCTGGACGAGCACCATCCGGAAGAGCCGTTCTCGCACCTGACCTATCACGCTCTGGTCGCGACCCGTCACCACCAGAAGCACCGTGGCGAGCGCCTGGATGACGCGGGCTCGGCCAGCGACTTCCTCACCCGTTCGATGCGCCGCGTGATCGACGAGGAAACCGCACGCCTGGAATCGGGCCTCACTTTCCTCGCCTCGGTCGGCAGCACCGCGCCCTTCGTCGGCCTCTTCGGCACGGTGTGGGGCATCTACCATGCGCTTACCGCCATCGGCATGGCCGGTAGCGCCAGCCTCGACAAGGTCGCCGGCCCGGTGGGCGAAGCGCTGATCATGACCGGCATCGGCCTGGCGGTCGCCCTGCCGGCGGTGCTGGGCTACAACTTCCTGGTGCGCGGCAACCGCGTGCTGCTGGCGCGCCTGGACTCCTTCGCCCACGACCTCTTCGCCTTCCTCTCGACCGGCTCGCGCCTGGTCGACGGTGCCGAAGTCACCTCGATCGGCCATTCGCCGCGCGCGGTGAACGGAGGCCACTGAGATGGCCTTCGGCAGCTTCGGTTCGGGCGGCAACGCCGCCCCGATGTCGGAAATCAACATCGTCCCGTTGGTCGACGTGATGATGGTCCTGCTGGTGATCTTCCTGGTCACCGCGCCGCTCATGTCCGACGCGGTGAAGGTCAATCTTCCCAAGGCCTCCAGCGCGCCGCTGGAGATCAAGCCGAAGGCCGTGCAGGTGTCGATCAACGACAAGGGCCAGGCCTTTTGGAATGCCGAGCCGGTCGACCCCGCCGCGCTCGACAAGCATCTGGCCGAGATCGCGCAGCAGGATCCGCAGCCCGACCTGCAGCTGCGGGCCGATGCGACTACGCCCTACCAGCGCGTGGCCGAGGTGATGTCGGCGGCCGCCCGCGCTGGCGTGCAGAAAATCGGCTTCGTCACCGATCCTTCGGCGGCGGCGCAGTGAAGCCCGCCGCTCCCCAGGATGCCGCGATGCCCGCGCCGGAAACGGCCGCGGGCATCGTCTTTCCGGGGAGCGCCCCGCGTGTCGTAAGCAGTCTGAGCCTGCTCGGCGACGCGCGCGAAGTGCTGATCGAGCATGAAGGCGAGCACTACCGCCTGCAGCGCACCCGCGCCGGCAAGCTGATTCTCACCAAGTAGATCCGGTCCGCATCAGCCGGCCTTATCGCAAGCAGTAATTTCTGTATTGACCGAAATTACTGTCGCAAATAGATTGATTGCGAGCGGTGGGATTCCGGAACGTCGCGATCCGCATCGCTCCGTTGCGCCAGCGGCGATCCAGCACGGCCCGGTTCCGCACGCGCGACGCCCAAGGCGGGCCGGACGGAGATCGTGATGGCATCCCCGCGCGCAGTTCCCCTGGCAATCGAACCGACGCAAAGCCTCCAGCGCCGCATTCCCTGGCGCGACCTGTGCGGTCAGACGCGCTGGCAGGTCGGCCGAAATGTGCTGCGGAGCCTGCCTTTCCTCTTGCTGTCCTGGTGGGCGGCCGGGCTGCGTCTCTGGTGGCTGGCGCTGCCCTTGTCGACCCTCGCCTTCCTCTGCGGGCTGCGTCAGTCGCACGACGCCTTCCACGACACGACCGGTCTGCCGCGTCGGGCCAACGATGCCTTCCTGTTTTTTGTGTCGCTGGCGATGAGCTGCGCCTGCCATGCGCACAAGCACGCGCATCTGCGACACCATCGCGATCCGCTGGGGCAGGAGGATGCGGAAGGTTTCCTCGCGCGCTGGTCGGCGCCCGCCGCGACGGCCGCCGGCTTGTTGCTCTATCTGCGGGTGCTGCGGGAGGGTTTGCGTGCGGACCGCGCGACGCGTCGCTGGGTCATTGCGGAAGGAATGGCGATCCTGGCGATGGCGTTCGCGGCCGTACTGCTGGATCTCGTCTGGCTACGCTACCAGCTGCTGGTGACCCTGGCGGCGCATTCGGTGAGCAGCTTCTTCACCGTGTGGACCGTGCATCGCGGATGCACGCCGGAGTCGGGCGGGCCGGTCGCGCGCACCGAGCGGCGCGCCTGGATGGCCTGGATCAGCCTGAATCTCTTCTACCACCTCGAGCACCATCTCTTCCCGAAGGTGCCTGTCTCGCGCCTGCCCGAACTGGCGGCGCGGCTCGATGCTAAGGCGCCGGCAGCGGCCCGCCTGCGGGTGCTGCCGGAACTGCGCTGTCCGCTCAGAGCTTGTAGCCGCGGTGCAGGGCGACTGCTCCTGCCGCGAGCTTGAAGTACTCGACCCGGGCCAGGCCGACGCCGCGCATGATCTCGGCCAGGGTTTCCTGGTCCGGATGCATGCGAATGGATTCGGCGAGGTAGCGGTAGCTGTCCGCGTCCTGCGCGACCTGCTGGCCCATCCAGGGCAGGATCTTGAAGGAGTAGAGATCGTAGGCGGGCGCCAGCGGCTTCCAGATCTGCGAGAACTCGAGCACCAGCAGACGGCCACCCGGGCGCAGCACCCGGCGCATCTCGGCCAGCGCGGCGTCCTTGTGCGTCATGTTGCGCAGGCCGAAAGCCACGGTCACCAGGTCGAAGCTGTCGGAGGCGAAGGGCAGGTGTTCCGCATCGCACTGCGCGGTCGGCAGCGCCATGCCCTTGTCGAGCACGCGGTCACGGCCCACGGCCAGCATCGCGTGGTTGATATCGGTGAGCCAGACCTGGCCCTTGGGCCCGACGCGCTTGGCGAAGGCGAGCGAGAGGTCGGCGGTGCCGCCGGCCACGTCGAGCACGCGTTCGCCCGGGCGCACGTTGGCGATCTCGATCGCGAACTTCTTCCACAGGCGGTGCATGCCGAAGGACATGAGGTCGTTCATCACGTCGTACTTCTGCGCCACCGAGGTGAAGACGCCGGCGACCTTGCGCGCCTTTTCGCTCTCGGCGACGGTCTCGTAGCCGAAGTGGGTCGTCTTCTCGTTCATCGCCGTTCGTCCTCTCGCTGACTCAATGCTTGCTGCAGCCGCCGCTGCGCGGGGCCGGGGTTTCCACATCGCGGCTGGCGCCGGCCTCGGCCAAGCGCTTCAGGTAATCCGCCCACAGGCTTTCCTGCTGTTCGCCCAGCATCAGCAGGTGATCCCAGGAATACAGGCCGCTGTCGTGGCCGTCCGAGAACACCAGGCGCACGGCGTAGTGGCCGACCGGCTCCACGCCGGTGAGCATCACTTCCCGCTTGCCGGTCTGCAGCACTTCCTGGCCGACGCCGTGCCCGCGCACTTCCGCCGAGGGCGAATAGACGCGCAGGAACTCGAAGGGCAACTCGAAGCGGCGACCGTTGGAGAAGCTGATCTCCAGGAGACGCGACTTCTGGTGCACGCGGATGTCGGTCGGGAAGGGAGTGTCGGAAGTCAGGCCGGGCATGCTGATGGACCACAAAAGGGACCGCGAAACAGAGCCGCACAAAGCGGCTGCCGATCTTAACCCAAAGGGCTTGTGCTGCCCTTGATCCAGGGCCTCAGGCGACGCGCGCCTCCTCGCGGCCGACCTCGGCCCAGGCGCGCAGCAGGATGCGCGGGTCGTCCGCCCGCAGCGCCTGCGGATCGCTCAGGATGCGACGGAAGGCGCGCGCGCCCGGCAGGCCGTTGGCCAACCCCAGCACATGGCGCACCACCGCGCGCACCGTCGTCCCGTGCGCGGTCTTCTCGCGCTCGCAGTAGGCGATCAGCGCGTCGATGATCTGCGCGCGATCCGGCGCCCAGTCGGGATTGAAGAAACGGCGTTCCCACTCGGTCAGCGCCCAGGGGTTCTGATAGGCTTCACGGCCGATCATGACGCCGTCCACATGCCCGAGTTGGACTTCGATCTGCTCGGTGGAGGAGAGCCCGCCGTTGACGAGGATCTCGAAGTCCGGGAAGTCGAGCTTCAGCCGATGCGCGAACTCATAGCGCAGGGGCGGGACTTCGCGGTTCTCCTTGGGCGAGAGCCCCTTGAGCCAGGCATTGCGTGCATGCACGATGAAGGTGCGGCAGCCGCTTTCGCCCACCGTGCCGACGAAGTCGCGCACGAAGGCGTAGTCCTCGATCTTGTCGATCCCGATGCGATGCTTGACCGTCACTGGCAGGGTGACGACAGCTTGCATGGCCGCCACGCAGTCGCGCACCAGGGCCGGCTCGTTCATCAGGCAGGCGCCGAAGGCACCGTTCTGCACCCGCTCCGAGGGGCAGCCGCAGTTCAGGTTCACCTCGTCGTAGCCCCACTCCTGCGCCAGACGGGCGCAGGCGGCCAAGGCCTCGGGCTCGGAGCCGCCCAGCTGCAGGGCGACCGGATGCTCGTCGGTGGAGAAGCGCAGGTGCCGCGGCACGTCGCCGTGGAGCAGGGCGCCGGTCGTGACCATCTCGGTGTAGAGCCAAGCGTGCGGCGCCAGCAGCCGATGGAAGCTGCGGCAATGCCGGTCGGTCCAGTCGAGCATGGGCGCGACGGCGAGTCGACGGGGCGGCAGCGGGGCCGGTTCAAGTGCGTGATTCATCAAGGGATTTTAGCGGATCGTGCCGTGATGCCGGTGCGCGGACGATGTCCGCCGGCATGCCGCGCCGCGCGCGACAAGGCTGCCGGTCGCCGATGTGCGGTGCCGTTCTGCTCTCAAGCTCGCGCGCGAAATGCCGAAATCCTGCATAAGCACGCACCCCCGGCAAAGCGCTCACCCATGTCGTTCAAAGCATCCGCCTCGAAGAAGGCGGCGCCCCTTCTGTGTTCCGCGAGGACGGTCCCATCCGTCCGGGGCTGCTGACGACCATGTATCGCGACGCGCTCACCGGATTCCTCGGCCGCACCGCGGCGCTCGAGGCGCTCCTGAGCAGCGCGGCCACCTGCCGCAACGAGGGCTCGCCCCTGGCCGCCCTGTGGCTGGACATCGACCGCTTCCGCACGGTCAACGATTCCTTTGGGCACCTGGGCGGTGACGCCGTGATCGCGCGCATCGCCGCGCGCCTGCGTGACCAGCTTTCCGAACCCTTTTCCGCCGGCCGCATGGGTGGCGACGAATTCCTGATCCTGCTGCCTGGCCGCGATCTCGCGACCGCGCAGGCCACCGCCGGCCGCATCCTCGCCGCGCTGCGCCAGCCAATCGAACTCGGCAGCCTGCGCCTGCACCCCACCGCGAGCCTGGGGCTCGCGATGCTGGAGAAGAACGAGGATCCGCTGTCCACCATCGAGCGGGCAGAGCGCGCCAAGGCCGAGGCCAAGCGCCAGGGCGGCGACCGCCTGCTGCTGGCCGGTGACGAACCCGCGCCGGGTCGCCTCGGTGTGCGTCTCGCCCGTGAGGAGCTGGAGGTCGAGAATCTGCTGCATGCCGCGCTCGAATCGGGCGGCCTTTCCTTGCACTACCAGCCGGTGCTGCGTGCCGACGAGAGTGTCGAGGCGGTCGAAGCCCTGATGCGTTGCGCGACCGACGGCGTCGGCCTGACCCCGGCGCGCTTCATTCCCGTCGCCGAAAAGACCGGCCTGATCGTCCGCCTGGGCGAATGGAGCCTGCTCAATGCCGGCATGCAGGCGCGGCGACTTGCCAATTCCGGGCGTCCGGTCAAGGTTGCGGTGAACGTGTCGCGCGCCCAGCTCACCTCGCCGCAGTTCGCGCAGGCGATGCATGCCGCGCTGCTCTGTGCGAACGTGGCGCCCAACTTGCTAGAGCTGGAACTGACCGAATCGCTCTTCATGGACATGTCGGATGTCGTGCAGGCGAACCTTCGCGCGGCCCGCGAGGCCGGCGTGACGCTCGCCATCGACGACTTCGGCACTGGCTATTCGAGCCTGGCGACGCTCAAGGACATTCCGGCGCAGAAGCTCAAGCTCGACCGTGCCTTCGTCCATGTGCTGCCGGAAGACCGGCGCGCCCTGGCCGTCGTGCGGGCCGCCGCGCAGATGGGGCGCGAGCTGGGCATGGTGGTGGTCGCCGAGGGCGTGGAAACCGAAGGTCAGCGGGAGGCGCTTTTCGAAGCCGGCGTCGATGCAATCCAAGGCTTCCTGCGGGCAAGACCGATGTCGGTCGAGGCCCTGGACGTTTGGCTGGACGGCCACTACCGCGCAGCGGGTCTGCCGTCGGAAAAGGAACCAGGCCATGGCTGAGCCCGGGCTGAACACAGACGGCGTAGCCCCTCTCGAAAACATGCTCGATGCCTCCCTGCGGGACATCGGGATTCCACCGCGTCCGCAGGTGCTGGACCGCATCCAGCACGAGATGCAGCAGGAGACGCCGGACTTCAATCGGCTCGCCAACCACATCTCCTCCGACGTGAGCCTCGCCGCCGGCCTCATCAAGACCGCGAACTCGCCTTACTTTGGTTTCCGCACGCGCGCCCGCACTGTCAGCCAGGCGCTGATGATGCTGGGCCTGGACCTGTCGGCCCGTGCCGTGGCCGGCCTCATCCTGCGCAAGGTTTTCGGCACCGGCCCCGCGATGGAACGCTTCTGGGACTCCTCGGCGCGGATCGCGCGCGTCTCGGGCTGGCTCGCCCAGCAGTTCGAGCGCCGCGACGGCGTCGGTCCGGAAGACGCCTACACCTTCGGCCTCTTCCGCGATTGCGGCATCCCCATCCTGCTGCGGCGTTTTCCGACCTATGCGGAAACCCTGCGGCTGGCGAACAACGATCCCAAGCGTAGCTTCACCGAAGTCGAGTCCGAGCGGCATCCGACCCATCACACCCTGGTCGGCAGCATGCTGGCGCAGAGCTGGTGGATGCCCGAGGAAACCTGTCTCGCGATCCGTCACCACCACGACGGCGCCGCGATCCGCCGACCGGGCAACGGCCAGCCCGGCGCGACCGCTCGCATGATCGCCCTGACCCAGCTCGCCGAACTCTGCGTGCAGCACGCCACCCATCGCGCCCAGACGCATGAATGGGACAAGCTCGGCGAAGCCTGTCTCGATCGCCTGCAGTTGCTGGAGATCGAGATCCCCGAACTGCTCAACCGCGCAGTGCCAGTCGCCTTGGCCGAGGATTGAGCGGGCGGCTTGTCGCTCGCCACACAGCGCTCGTCTCTCGTCAGCGGCTTCAGGTCCGCGACGACTTCGCCAGGTGATAGGCCACCAGCGCGTTCGCATGGCCATGTCCGAGGCCGTGCTCGGCCTTCAGCCAAGCCACCATCTCCATGTGCTTGCGCTCGCCGAGGCCTTCGAGCAGCGTCAGCCAGTGGCTGATCGGTTGCCCGTACTTCTTCTCGATCGAGGGGAAATAGGAGGCAGGCCCCTTGGGCTTCTCGGTCTCGCTCATGCCGCAATCTCCTGATCAGTTCGTCGCACCACCGGGTAGCCCACCCGGCGTAGCTCGCCCCGGGCTGCGGGCAGACGAAGTGTGGGTTTCCGATGATGGCGCAATCCGGACCCGATCCGCCGGTTGGCGAGAAATGCGCCGAACGACAAGGCCGGACCCAGTGCCGAGGCATGTCCCGGCCTTAGCGACGCTTACCGGTCGCCACTCCCCGCCCTGAGCAGGAGAGCGCGACGCCTGAGCGCTTCATGATCGGAAGAACGACCTACGCCGAGAAGGACGAGGCGAAGGGGCCAGGCGCCCACTGGGACCCGGCCAGGAAGACCAGGTACGTCGACAACGCCACCGACCCGAGCGTTTCGAGCGCTGACTGGACGGTCAGGCCGAAGCCGCACTGCCAACGCCGAAGGCCAGGCGCTCCGAAAGCGCGAACACGACGGCCTCCGGCGCCAAGTATGTGCCGCTGGCTTGCGATTGCATGCCCTGGGAGGCTGCGCGCGATGTGCCGCCGAATCCGCCCTGCGGAGCGCCCAGGCGAGCCGGTAAAAGATCGTGGGCAGCGCCGGCCTGGTTGCAGCTCCTAAGCCGGTTGTGCACCCCGGCGGGCGCGTCGCTGGCCGAACCAGTCTGAAGCGCTTTGTGTGAAGAGCAGGCCCGCGCCCGTCAGCGGCAGCGCTGCGTAGATGCACGGCACGAGCGCGCCGAACGACGCGTGAATCGCGAGAAGGCTCTGGAGCGCTCGGCAGAAACCGAGCATAGGGAGTACGAGCAATACATATCGCGACCAGCCGTGGCCGCGCATCGCGAATATCCAGAAGAAGAGCAGTAGCGCAATCGACGCCGCCCGGATCGCTCCAGCCGCTTGTGTCGGCACCGCGCCCGCCAACTGCAGCGCGGCCAGTGGAAGCGAGATCAACTCGGGTAAGGCCAGGAGAGACAGACCCACGACTACCGCGCGGGGCCGCTCGTTCCCCATGGCAGTTGTCCTGAGGACGTCGGCCTGAAGCTCCGCTTCGGGCGGGGTATATGGGCTGCGTTCCATGGTAAGTGTGCCGTGCGTAGGCGCTTCGGTTCCTTGGTGTGCCGACGCAATACGTCGACGGTGTTGTTCCAGCGATTCTGTCGGGGATGGCGTCGCGACACCAATAGTCACGCCATGCCGGCGCCTTGCATCTCGCGTACGAGCATCTAGACTTCGAATCTGGAAAAAATTTTCCATATGGACGCTCCGCGACCGTGCCTCGCGCCACCACCGCTTCGACCCGCCCGATCAGCCGACTCGCCCTCGGCGAGGAAACCCGTGCCGCGCTGATCGACGCGGCGACGGCGATCTTCATCGAGCAGGGCCTGCGCGCCGCGCGCGTCGATGACATCGCGCGGCGGGCGGGCCAGCGGTTGTCTGCGATCAGCTATCACTTCGGCGGCAAGGAGAACCTCTATCTCGCGGTGCTCGGCCACCATGCGGAGCTCGCGCTGGCGAATGCGCCGCTCCACGATCCCGACCCGGCCGCGCCTCTGCGCCAGCGCTTCGGTTTCGCCGTGCAGGCCATCGTGACCCGCGTGCTCGGCCAGGCGGGCGGCAGCCAGATCGGGCCGCTGATGCTGCGTGAAATGGTGAGCCCGACGCCGGCCCTGCAGATGCTGATTGAGCGCTTCATGCTGCCGCAGGCCGGCCAGTTGCGCGCCCTGCTGACCGAGGCACTTGGCGCGGACGTGGAGACGGAGCAGCTCAGCCGCGTGCTGGTGAGCGTGTTCGGGCAGTGCGTCGTCTATGTCACCGCGCGACCGGCGATCAGTCGCCTGATGCCCGAGCTGTATGCCGGCGACGCGCTGGTCGAGCGCATCGCCAACCATGTCGCGGCTTTCAGCTGGGCCGGCATCCAGGCCCTGCGCGAGACCATTGGGGAGAACCGTTGATGACACGTCATGGCGGCAGCGCCGCACTTGCCCTCGTACTCCTCCTGCTGACGGCGTGCTCGCGCCAGCAGGACTCGGGCTACCAGGGTTACGTGGAAGGGGAGTTCGTAAATGTGGCGGCGGCCGAGTCCGGCCGGCTGGACCGTCTCTCGGTCGCGCGTGGCGACGCGGTGGCGAACGGCGCGCCGCTGTTCGTACTCGAATCCGGGCGCGAGGCCGCGGCCCAGCGCCAGGCGCAGCAGCAGCTCGCGAGCGCCCAGGCGCAACTGGCGGACCTGCAGCGTGGCAAACGCCCGCAGGAGATCGAGGTCACCCGCGCCCAGCTCGCGCAGGCGGAGGTGGAGGCCAAGCGGTCGGCCAGGCAGCTCGCACGCGACCGCATCCAGATTGCCGCGGACGCGATCTCGCACGAGCAGCTCGACAACAGCGCCGCCGCCGCCGAAGCCGACGCGGCACGCGTGCGCGAGTTGCAGGGCCAGATCGAGGTCGCCCGGCTCGCCAGCCGCGACGACCAGATCCGTGCCCAGACCGCCCAGGTAGCTGCCGCACGCGCGGCGCTGGAACAGGCGCAATGGACGCTGGACCAGAAGGCGGTGCGTGCGCCGGTCGGCGGCCTGGTGAGCAACACGCTCTATCGGGAAGGCGAGTGGGTCGCGGCCGGCATGCCGATCGCGCGCCTGCTGCCGCCGGGCAACATCAAGCTGCGCTTCTTCGTCCCCGAGACGGTGCTGGGAAGCCTGGCCACCGGACGCGCGCTGCGGGTGGCCTGCGATGGTTGCCGCAATCCGGTGCCGGCGCATATCCGCTACATCTCGCCCGAGGCGGAATACACGCCGCCGGTGATCTACAGCAACGAGACCCGCGCCAAGCTCGTCTTCATGGTCGAGGCCGTGCCGGAGTCCGGCCACGCCGCTGCGCTGCATCCCGGCCAGCCGGTCCAGGTATGGCTGCAATGAGCGGGGCAGGGGACGCGCCCGCGCCGGGCCAGCCGCAGGACCCGCCGCGGGGCGAGAAGCCGGGTGACCTGGCAATCGACGTACGCGGGCTCAACAAGCACTTCGGTGACAAGCATGTGGTGCGCGACGTGTCGCTGCAGGTCCGGCGCGGCGAGATCTTCGGCTTCCTCGGCCCCAACGGCAGCGGCAAGACCACCTCGATCCGCATGATGTGCGGCCTGCTCACGCCCGACTCCGGCAGCGGCACCTGCCTGGGCTACGACATCCTCAAGCAGAGCGATGCGATCAAGCGCCATGTGGGCTACATGACGCAGAAGTTCTCCTACTGGGACGACCTCACCATCCGCGAGAATCTCGACTTCGTCGCGCGGGTGTACCAGATGCCGCGGCGCAAGGAGACGGTGGACAAGGCGCTGGAAGACCTCGGCCTCGCCACCCGCGCCAAGCAGCTCACCGGCTCGCTCTCCGGCGGCTGGAAGCAGCGCCTCGCGCTGGCCGCCTGCATGCTGCACGAACCGCAGCTCCTGCTGCTCGACGAGCCCACCGCCGGCGTGGACCCGACCGCCCGGCGCGACTTCTGGGAAGAGTTGCATCGCCTCGCCGCGCGCGGCATCTCGGTGCTGGTGAGCACCCACTACATGGACGAGGCGGAGCGCTGCCACAAGCTCGCCTATCTCGCCTACGGCCAGCTGCTGGCGCAAGGCACCGCCGCCGAGGTGATCGCGGGCCAGGATCTCGCGACCTGGGCCTTGCATGGCGAGCGGCTCAACGAGGTCGCGGAGACCCTGCGCGGCCAGCCCGGCGTGGACCAGATCGTGGTCTTCGGCAACGCGTTGCACGCGAGCGGCAAGGAGCGCGCGGCGCTGGAAGCCAGCCTGCGCCAGGTGGCGGACGCCCGCCAGCTGCGCCTTGAGCCGGTGGAGACCAGCCTGGAGGACGTGTTCATCTACATGATGAGCCGTTCGCAAGACAACTTCGGTCCTGCCGCCAGAAAGGAGGAGGGCGCCCATGGCTGAGCGCAACGCGGAAGCAGGGCGGCAACAAGGTCAGGAACGCGGCAAGGATCGCGGGCAGGAGCGCGAGCGCGCCTTCTCGATCGCGCGCTGGTGGGCCGTCGTGCAGAAGGAGTTCCTCCAGCTCCTGCGCGACCGGGTGACCTTCGGCATGATCGTCGGCATCCCGATCATCCAGCTCACGCTCTTCGGCTACGCGATCAACAGCGATCCCAAGCACATGCCGACCGCCGTGATCGGCGCGGACCAGAGCGAGTTCACCCGCAGCTTCGTGGCCGCGATGCGCAACTCGGCCTACTTCGACATCGACGAGACCCGTGCGGACGAGGCAAGCGCGCGCGCCGGCCTCGCGCAGGGCAAGCTGCAGTTCGTGCTGAGCATTCCGCCGGACTTCACGCGGCGCCTGTTGCGCGGCGAAGGCCCGGCCCTGCTGGTGGAGGCCGACGCCACCGATCCGAGTGCCACCGGCATGGCGCTCGGTGCCCTCAACCAGCTGGTGCAGTCGGTGGCGAGCAAGGACCTCGACGGTCCGCTGCGCTCGCTCGCGGGCGGTGCCGCGCCCTTCGAGGTGCGGGTGCATCGGCTCTACAACGCGGAAGGGCTCACCCAGTACAACATCGTGCCGGGGCTCATGGGCGTGATCCTCACCATGACCCTGGTGATGATGACCGGCCTCGCGATGACCCGCGAACGCGAGCGCGGCACCATGGAGAACCTGCTCGCGACGCCGGTGCGGCCGATCGAGGTCATGAGCGGCAAGATCGTCCCCTACATCGTCATCGGCCTCATCCAGGCGACGATCATCCTGGTGGCGGCGCACTTCATGTTCCATGTGCCCTTCGCCGGCAGCCTGTGGGCGCTATACCTCTCGGCGCTGCTCTTCATCGCCGCCAACCTCACGGTCGGCATCACGCTCTCTTCGCTTGCGCAGAACCAGCTCCAGGCGATGCAGCTCACGATGTTCTACTTCCTGCCCAGCATCCTGCTCTCGGGTTTCATGTTCCCCTTTCGCGGCATGCCGCAGTGGGCGCAGGCGATCGGTTCGGTGCTGCCGCTCACCCACTTCAACCGCCTGGTACGCGGCATCCTGCTCAAGGGCAATGGCTGGTGGGACCTGTGGCCGAGCATCTGGCCGCTGATGCTCTTCACCGTGATCGTGATGGGCGTGGCCCTGCGCTTCTACCGCCGCACCCTGGACTGAGGCGGCGCCGGGCCGCACGACTGCGGCCCGTGGCGGCGTGGCGGCGGGTTCTATCCTGCTGCCGATGCATGCATTGGGCACGCTTGCGGCGGCGCCGTCCGGCACGCGAAGATCGCGCTTGCCGCCCTCGCCCCCAAACTCCCCGCCGCCTGACGATGCCGAATGCCACTGTCCTCGTCTGCCTCCGTCTGCTGGCGCTGTGCCTCGCCTGCGGGCTTGCGGCCTGTACCACGGCGCTGCCGGACGCGCCGCGCACCGTCACCCACGCTTTCGAGGATGTTTCCGGCACCACGCTGGCGCAGCGGATCGCCCGCGTCGCGCCGGCCGATCTCGCCGCCAGCGGCTTCCACCTTCTCTACGCCGGCACCGATGCCCTGGCCGCCCGCTACGCTGCCGCCGACCGGGCCGAGCGCTCGCTGGACCTGCAGTACTACATGCTGCGCGAGGACGCTTCCACCAACATCCTCATGGAGCGGGTATGGCGTGCCTCGCAGCGCGGCGTGCGGGTGCGTCTGCTGCTCGACGACATGTATGCCTCGGGCCGCGACTACGAGCTGCGCGCCTTCGCCTCGCAGCCCAATGTGCAGGTGCGGATCTTCAATCCCTTCCTGCATCGCGGTCCCTTCGGACTAAGCCAGCTCTTCGAGTTCCTGGGGGATGCCGACCGGCTCAACCGGAGGATGCACAACAAACTCTGGATCACCGACAACAGCGCTGCGATCCTCGGTGGCCGCAATCTCGGCGACGAGTACTTCGCGGTGGAAGGCGACACCAACTTCCTCGACCTGGACGTGATCGCCGTCGGCCCGGTCGTGCGCCAGATCTCCCAGAGCTTCGATGAGTACTGGAACAGCGAATGGGCAGTGCCGATCGAGGCGATCGCCCCGGCCTTGCCCGGGCCGGAAATCCACGAGTACTTCGCGCGTCGCAATCGCGCCAGCGAGGATGTGCTCAAGGCGCAGGGTTATCCGGAGCAGCTGCGCCGCAGCGAGATCGGCCAGACGCTGGAGAAACAGCAATCGCCCGCCTTCATCTGGGGTGCGGGCACGGCCCTGTGGGACCGGCCGGCCAAGATGCGGTCGCACGAGTACGAACGCGGCGTGCATCTGGGGCCGGAGGTCGCGGCGCTGGCCGCGGAGGCGACCGACGAGCTCTTCATCGTCTCGCCCTATTTCGTTCCTGGCGACGACGGCGTGCGGGCCCTGCTGGACTTCGTCGCCCGTGGCGTGCACGTGGTGGTGCTGACCAACTCCTTGGCTACCAATGACGTGGCCGCCGTGCACACCGGCTATGCCCGCTACCGCGAACGCCTGGTCGCAGGCGGGGTGGAATTGCACGAACTGCGCGCCCTCGACGAGACCGCGGCGCAGCGGGAACTGCCACCAGGCGTCAAGCACCTGTCCCTGCATGCGAAGGTGACGGTGATCGATGCCCGCCAGGTGGTGATCGGCTCGGCCAACTTCGATCCACGGTCCTCCCTGGAGAACACCGAATTCGCCCTTGCCATCGACGCGCCGCCGCTCGCCCACGCGTTGCGCGAGCGGCTCGAAAGCATGCTGTCACCGGATGTCAGCTATCGTCTCGAACTCGACGACGGTGCCCTCGTCTGGCAAGGTCGGCCGGGCGAGCGCTATACCACCGAGCCCGACACCACGTGGTGGAAACGCTTCGGCACGCGCCTGCTCGGCGTGGTCGCACCCGAGTCGCTGTTGTAGCCTCGTAGTCCGTGCTTGCGCCAAGCAGAAAGGGAAGCTGCCGTGCCAGTCCGTCGCCTGCTCCGCTACCTGCTTGCCCCGACACTCTGCCTGTCGGTGGGCGCTGCCGTCGCGCAGGTGCCCGACGAGGCCCTGAGCCTCGCCGGCTGGAAACCGATCAGCCTGGGCGGCAACAAGAATCCCACCCACTACGAAATCCTCGAGCAGGACGGCGCAGCGGTGGTGCACGCCATCGCGCATGACGCCGCCTCCGGTCTGGCACACGACGACGGCACGCCGCTCGCGGGCCATCCCTGGGTACGCTGGCGCTGGAAAGTCGCGGCGCTCGTTCCCGGCGCCGACAACAGCGTCTCCGCCAAGGAAGACGCGCCGGCGCGCCTGATCTTTCTCTTCGATGGCGACAAATCCCGGCTCTCGCTCGCGGACCGCACCTACTTCCGGATCGCGCGCACGGTCTCGGGCTTCGATCCTCCCTACGCGATGCTCATGTACGTGTGGGCGGCCCACGGCGAAGTCGGCAGCGTCATTCCCAATCCGCATACCGACCGGGTGCAGATGGTGGTGGCCGAGAGCGGAGCCGCCGGCGTGGGCGAATGGCAGAAACTGGAGCGCAACCTGCGCGACGATTACCGTCGTGCCTTCGGCGAGGAGCCGGGCAAGCTGCTCGCTTACGGCGTGATGACAGACACAGACAACACACACGCCGATGCCGAGGCCTGGTACGGACCGATAGACTTCAAGGCAGAACCCTGACAAGAGCAGCCCCCAATGGAAATCGACAATCGCCCCCCTTCGCGCGACCTGACCCGGATCACGCTCGCCGTGCTGCTCATCGGCCTGCTCATCGCCGGCAGCCTGTGGATCCTCTCGCCCTTCCTCCCCGCCCTGATCTGGGCCGCGATGATCGTCGTGGCGACCTGGCCGCTGATGCGCAAGGCCGAGGCGCTTTTCAACGGGCGCCGCTTGCCGGCAACGCTGGTCATGACCGCCGCGCTGCTGGTCCTGATCATCGTGCCCCTGGTGCTCGCCGTGACCACCGTCGCGCAGTTCATGGACCAATCCAACGTGATCGGCGACAAGGTCTCGCATTTCGTGGTGCCGACCGCGCCGGCCTGGCTCGGCGACGTGCCGCTCGCTGGCCGGCGCCTGACCGAGGAATGGAACAAGTTCGCCGGCCAGAGCGCGCCGGAACTGGCCGCCCAGCTCAAGCCCTATGGCGCCTCGATCGGCCGCTGGGTGGTCGCCAAGGCGGGCAGCCTCGGCATGCTGCTGGTGCACTTCCTGCTGACCCTGGCCATCGCCGCCATCCTCTACATGCAGGGCGAGACTGCGGCCAACGGCGTGCGGCGCTTCGGCAAGCGGATTGCCGGCCAGCGCGGTGAATCGGTGGTGATCCTGGCGGCACAGGCGATCCGCGCCGTGGCCCTGGGCATCGTGGTCACCGCCCTCTTGCAATCCACGCTTGCGGGCCTGGTGCTGCTGGTCGCGGGCTTGCCCTACGTGGGTGTGCTGACCTCGCTGATCTTCATGCTTTGCCTTGCCCAGCTCGGCCCGATCGTGGTCCTGCTGCCGGCCACGATCTGGCTCTTCTACTCGGGCCAGACCGGCTGGGGCATCTTCGCGGCGGTGTGCACCCTGATCATCGGTGCGATGGATAACATCGTGCGACCCATCCTGATCCGCCGGGGTGCGGACCTGCCGATGCTGCTGATCCTCTCCGGCGTCATCGGCGGCCTGTTTGCCTTCGGCATCGTGGGCCTCTTCGTCGGGCCGGTGCTGCTGGCGGTCACCTACACCCTGATGCAGACCTGGGTGGACGAGGTGGATTCGGTGCCGCCCGCACCGCCCGGCCAGCCGCCCGCCGTCGCACCCTGAGCGGAGTCCCCGCTCAGCCCTCGCGGATGCGGCGTGAGAAATCCGCCGCGCCGCGGGAGGCCTTGGCGCTCTCGGTGATGTCGTTGGTCTCGCGCAACTGCTCGAAACTCTTGTCGGTATCGATGAAACGGCGCTCGTAGAGCCACTTGTCGAGATAGCCGTTGGCGAGCACCTGCCAGTGCCAGGGCGAGATGTCCGGCCGCAGCGTGTGCACCAGCCTGAAGATCACCGTCGTGCAGTTGCTGGTCAGCGCGTTGTACCAGCGCGGCTGTTCCGCGAGCCGGTTCATGTCGCTGACGTAGGCCATCAGCAGCGCGCGCGCTTCCGCCGGGTTGGCGCGCAGCAGGTAGCGCCGCACATGCTCGCCGCGGAAGTCGGTACGCACGCCGAGCACATCGCGTTCGTCCGCTGCGACGAAGTAGAGCTCGTACTGGCGGAAGAAGCCCAGCACGGCCGAGTAGCTCTCGCCTTTCTCCTTGCGCGTCTCGATCGAGATCGCCAGCGGTGGCGCATCCGCGAACTGCCAGGAGAGGATGGTGTGGGCGTAGAGCGTCGGCCCCCAATTGGAGACGAAGAGCTCCACGCCGGTGAGCTTGTCGAGCGCGTACTGACGGGTCTCCCAGGCTGGCGTGAAGTTCGTGTCGCTACCGTGGTAGCTGAAGTTGCGCACGTTGTGCACCGTCAGCGTGTTGCCGGCGAGGCTGCCGGTCGGCGGCCGCGAGACGTCTTCGAGCCAGTCGCGGGTATTGCTCGGGCTGATCATCAGCCAGCCTGTCAGCACCAGCGCGAAACCCGCGAGCAGCGCGAGGCTCGCGCGCCAGGCCGGGCGCAGACGCAGCACGCAGTAGCAGGCGAAGAGCGCATACAGGATGGCGAGTGCGGTGCGAAAGGGCTCGGCGGCCGGTGCATCGATCGCCAATGCGGCGATGGCCCAGAGCGTGATCAGGAACAGGACGGGGAACAGGACGAAGCGGCTCGCGCGGCGCATGGAGGGTCCTCGGGTGGATGCGCGAGAGTAGCCGCTTCGCATGCGGCTCGCCAGACGGCAGGACAAACAGAAAGGGCGGCCCGTGAGGCCGCCCTTTTTTCGATCCGGAAGCCCCGGGGCTTACTTGAGGCGGATCGGCACGAACACGCGATTGCCGTTGCGCATCACCAGCAACGCGAAGCGGTCGCCCGCGGCGTCGATCTGCTTGCGCAGTTCGTCGAGCGTGGTCACCTTGGTGTTGTTCACTCCCAGGATCACGTCGCCCGGCTGGATGCCGGCCTTGGCGGCTGCGCCGCTCGCACGTTCGACCAGCAAGCCGCCCGGCACGCCGACCTGGTTGGCTTCGGCCGCCGACAGCGGACGCACGGCCACGCCGAGCTTGCCCGAGGGCTGCTTGGCGTCACCGCCCTTGCCGCCGTTGTCCTCATCCACCGAACCGCTCTCCTCGGCCTGCTGCTCGCCCAGGGCCACGGTCACGTCGCGTGAGGCCTTGTCGCGCCAGACCTTGAGCTTGACCTTGTCGCCCGGATGGCGCTCGCCGATGAAGCGCGGCAGGTCGGCCGATTCGTCGATGGTGGTGCCGTCTACGCCCAGGATCACGTCGCCCGCCTGCAGGCCTGCCTTGGCGGCCGGGCCATTGGGTTCGACCTGGGCCACCAGTGCGCCCTTGGCCTTGTCGAGGCCGAAGGTCTGCGCGAGGTCGTCGTCCATGCCCTGGATCAGGACGCCCAGCTTGCCGCGCTGGACCTTGCCGTACTTCTGCAGCTGGTCCTTCACCTTCATCGCCACGTCGATCGGGATCGCGAAGGAGATGCCCATGAAGCCGCCCGAGCGCGAATAGATCTGCGAGTTGATGCCGATGACTTCGCCGTTCAGGTTGAACAGCGGGCCGCCGGAGTTGCCCGGGTTGATCGCCACGTCGGTCTGCAGGAAAGGCACGAAAGTCTCGTCCGGCAGGCGACGCGCCTTGGCCGAGATGATGCCGGCGGTGACCGTGTTGTCGAAGCCGAAGGGCGAACCCATCGCGACCACCCATTCACCGACCTTGGCCTGTTCGGGGTTGCCGATCTTCACCGCCGGCAGGCCGGTGGCGGCGATCTTGAGCAGGGCCACGTCGGTGCGCTTGTCGGAGCCGACCACCTTGGCCTTGAACTCGCGCTTGTCGGTCAGGCGCACAGTCACTTCGGTGGCCTTGTCGACCACGTGGGCGTTGGTGAGCACATAGCCGTCGCCGCTGACGATGAAGCCGGAGCCCACGCCCTGGCTGATGCGCGGCTGCGGTTCGGCACCCTGGCCGCCGGGCGCGCCCGGCATGCCGAAGCGGCGCAGGAAGTCGTAGAAGGGATCATCGGGCGAGAGGCCGCCGGCAGCGGTCTTCTGCACGCTGGTGACGGCGATGTTCACCACCGCCGGGCCGGTCTGCTCGACCAGGCTGGTGAAGTCCGGCAGGGCCCGTGCCGACGGCGCAGCGGTCGGTACGGCGGTGGCGGCCGCGGCGAGCACGGGGGCAACCGCGGGGGCGGTCACTGCGGCGCTGGCGTGGGAGGTGGAAAGGCCTGCGCCTTCTTCCTTCAGACAGCCGGCGAACGCTACCGCGGCCACACCGGCCAGGGCGAGCGAACGGGTCAGCGTCAATTTCATGCACATCTCCTTCAGGATTTTCTTGGACTGGCAGATGGACGGCGCGCCCGCACGGGCTGTTCCCGGGGCTTACGCGCCCTTACAAACTCAAGGGTTTGGGCTCAGGCAACAAAGTGTGCCCGAGGCCTGCGGATACAATGCTGCGAAATCGTAACGCGGTGCTTCGCAGAAAAACGTGACCCTCACCGACCTTCGCTACATCGTCGCGCTGGCGCGCGAACGCCACTTCGGTCGCGCCGCTGAGCGCTGCAACGTCAGCCAGCCGACCCTCTCGGTCGCGGTCAAGAAGCTCGAAGAGCAACTCGGCGTCCTGCTCTTCGAGCGCAGCGCGGCCGACGTGAAGCTGACCACCATCGGCCAGCGCGTGGTCGAACAGGCCGAGCGCGTGCTGCTCGAGGCGCAGCAGATCAAGGAGATCGCGGAAGCCGGCAAGGACCCGCTCGCGGGGCCGCTGCGCGTGGGCGTGATCTACACGATCGCTCCTTATCTCCTGCCCGGCCTGATTCCGCTGATGCGCGAACGCGCGCCCAAGGTGCCGCTGCTGATCCAGGAGAACTACACCGGCCGCCTGCTCGAATCGCTCAAGCGCGGCGAGCTGGACGTGGTGATCGCCGCGCTGCCGCTGGAAGAGCCGGGCATCGTGGCGCAACCGATCTACGAAGAACCCTTCCGCGTAGTGATGCCGACCGGCCACAAGTGGGCCGAGGAAACCACCATCTCCGCCAGCCGCCTGGCCGAGGAGCCACTTCTCCTGCTGGGCGCGGGCAACTGCTTCCGCGACCAGGTGCTGGAGGTCTGCCCGCGCTGCGCCACCGGCGGCGGTTCCAGCCTGCAGAAGTCGCTGGAAGGCAGCTCGCTCGAAACCATTCGTCACATGGTGGCCACGGGCGTGGGCGTCACCGTGCTGCCCAGCGCCGCGGCCGACGTGCTGCCGGGTTCGCAGAACCTGGTGGAGGTGCGGCCTTTCGCCGCGCCGGAGCCGACGCGCACCGTGGCAATCGCCTGGCGCGTGACCTATCCGCGCGGCGGCGTGATCGACACCCTGCGCGGCGCGATCCTCGAAGCCGCCCTGCCGGGCACGCGTCCCTACCAGCGCGCCGCTTGAGTGAGGTCAAGCATCGGGAGGGAATAGCGAACCACCATCCCGCCGATGCATCGGAACAATTGGCCGCCCCGCGCGCCTCAGGCTAGGCTAGAGGCCTGCTGTCCGGCGCCCGCAGGGTTTGTCCGGCCCACCGCCTGATTCGGTATTCACCCCCGTCTGCTCACTACCCCGCAAGGAGAACGCGAACATGAAGATCGATATCGGTATTTCCGACACCGACCGCAAGGCGATTGCCGACGGTCTTTCACGCCTGCTGGCCGACACCTACACGCTGTACCTGACGACCCACAACTTCCACTGGAATGTGAAAGGTCCGATGTTCAACACCCTGCACCTGATGTTCGAAGGCCAGTACACGGAACTCGCGCTGGCGGTCGACTCGATCGCCGAACGCATCCGCGCGCTCGGCTTCGATGCGCCCGGCACTTATCGCGCCTACGCCTCGCTTACCTCGCTCAAGGAGCCGGAGGACGGCCTCGCCGCCACCGAGATGATCCGCCAGCTGGTGGCCGGCCAGGAAGCCGTGGTGCGTACCGCCCGCAGCGTGTTCCCGGCCGCCGAGAAGGTCGCCGACGAACCAAGCGCCGACCTGCTGACCCAGCGCATGCAGGTGCATGAGAAGAACGCATGGATGCTGCGCAGCCTGCTCGAGGAATGAGCTTGCAGCGGTGAACGTCCGGCCGGGGTGTTCCCGGTCGTGATGGATGAAGAGCCCCGCATGGGGCTCTTCGTTTTTGGCGTGGGGCACATCGGCAAGGGTTCGAGCATGCGGCCCGCTTGGTCCTGCATTGGTCAGCCGGGCCCGTCAACGAAAGGCCGGCCGACTCGCTGACGAGAGCCTCGATTCAATCGTCGCAGCCACCGGCCGGACCCTGCTTGCCTCGCCGGTCATCCGGCGGGTTCGGCCCGATTCAGTCGCCCCAGATCACCGGCTGGTTCTCCGCCAGGGAGTACTGCATCTGCTCGACCAGGGGCGCTGCGCGCTGCCAGAGGGCAACCGGCGCCGCCATGCCGCGCGGGCGATCCTCGTCCTCTTCGTCCTCCGGCGGATGATTGCCGACCGCCTTGTTCTGGGCCATCAGGGACTTGAGCTGCGAGATCGCGCCAGGTAGCTGTTCGACGGTGAAGATCCCCTTGGGCGCCTTGGGATCCTTGCCCAGGAATTGCAGCAAGGCCTCGGCCACTTCGCCGAACATGATGACATCGCCCGCGGCGCGGGACTTGAAGGTGACGAGCATGTTTGCCTCCTTGTTGTAAGCGCAGTGTCACAGACTCTGGCAATACGGCCGGTCGAGCCCGGTAGAATACGGCCTGCATGCGTCCGTCTGGCACGCCCCCGATGCTGGATGCGCGACGCGAACAGGTTCAGACCATGTCCTCACTCGATAATCTGCTCGACCGTAACCGTCAATGGGCCAACGGCATGGTGGCCGGCGACAGCGAATACTTCGCGCGCCTTGCCTCCCAGCAATCGCCTGAATACCTCTGGATCGGTTGTTCCGACAGCCGGGTTCCCGCAAACCAGATTGTGGATCTCGCGCCGGGCGAAGTCTTCGTCCATCGCAACGTCGCCAACCTGGTCGTACACACCGACCTCAACTGCCTGTCCGTAGTTCAGTTCGCGGTCGATGTGCTGCGGGTCAAGCACATCCTGGTCGTCGGCCACTATGGCTGCGGCGGCGTGCGCGCCGCGCTGAGCGGCCTGCGCCTGGGCATGGTGGATAACTGGATCCGCCATGTGCAGGACGTGAAGGACCGTCATCGCGAGCGTCTGGTCTCCATCGACGACGATACCGTGCGGGCCGATCGCCTGTGCGAACTCAACGTGCTGGAACAGGCGGTCAATGTCAGCCAGACCACCATCCTGCGCGACGCCTGGGCGCGCGGCCAACAGGTCACGGTGCATGGCTGGTGCTACAGCCTGCAGAACGGTCTGGTGACCGACCTGGGTATGAGCGTCAGCCGCGAACGCGATACCGAGCCGGTCTACCTGTCCGCGCTCGAAAACCTGGGTCGCTGAAGCAAGTGTGAGGCGGCGCGTTGCGCTGCCTCTCCCGCCTGGGGCGCGCAGTCCTGACGCGGCCTCAGTGCGCAGCGGAGGCGCCCGCCTGGGGCGCGGATTGAGCGGCCGCCTTGGCGGCCTTCTCGTCGTGCTTGCGCTTCTTTTCTTCGTAGCGCTGGTAGTCCTCGCGTGCCTTGTCGGCACGCTTGGCGGCGTCTTCGGCCTGGCGCTGGCGTTCGGCGGCGCGTTCCGCATCGCGTTTTGCCTGCTCGGCCTTGTTGATCGCCGCGGCGGTCGGCGCAGCACGCTGGCGCTGATCCAGATCCTTGCGGTGCGATTCGATCTGGCCCTGGCGGTGCGCTTCCTCGACGTGGTGCTCCTCGGCCGCAGCGGCGCGCTCGGCTTCGCGTTGCGGCTCTTCGGCCTTGCGCTGCGCTTCGCGCGCAGCCACGCCGCGCGCCTGCACGCCGCGTTCCAGCTTGCCGGCCGCTACCTCCTGCTTGAGGGCGGCTTCCTCGCGCTGGATAAGCTCCTCGCGCAGCTTGTCCAGGCACCGGTTGACCAGGAAGTGCGAGTGGCATTCGGCTTCGCGGCCGGGTCTGTCCTGCGTGATCGATTCGCGCGTCTTGGCCGCCTCGGCCCGCAGGCTCTCGGCCTGGGCGAGGTCCGCCTTGTCCAGGGCCTCGTCGGCCAGCACGGCGTTGGAAATAAGGACAAGGACCAGCAGGGAAATGCGGCGCAAGGCGGTGGGCAACATCGTGGCGAACAGGGCTGCAGACGCCCAAAGATAGCGGATTTCGCCGGCCGGCGCGGCGCCGTGGCCGTTTACAATCGCGCGTTTGGGCCTCGCGCCCCAAGTTTTCCGGTCTTCTCCTTCCCATGATCCTGTTCCGCAAACTTGTCCTCGCCCGCGGCGCCAAGCGCCTGATCGAGGATGCCAACCTGCAGCTCTTCCCCGGCTGGCGCATCGGCCTGGTGGGCGCCAACGGCACCGGCAAGTCCACGCTCTTCGCCGCCCTGCGCGGGCTGCTGCATGCGGATTCGGGCGATCTGGAGATGCCGGCCGGCTGGACCATTGCGCATGTCGCGCAGGAGACGCCGGCGCTCGCGGTGGCAGCAATCGACTACGCGCTCGATGGCGACACCGAGCTGCGCGCGCTGGAGGCCGAACTGCGCGAAGCCGAGGCCGCGCACGCAGGCGAACGCATTGGCGAACTGCATGCGCGCCTGCAGGAGATCGACGGCTACGGCGCACGCGCCCGTGCCGCCGCGCTGCTCGCCGGCCTGGGGTTTTCCACCCGCGACATGGAACGGCCGGTGTCCGATTTCTCGGGCGGCTGGCGTATGCGCCTGAACCTCGCGCAGGCGCTGATGTGCCGCTCGGACCTGCTGCTGCTCGACGAACCAACCAACCACCTCGACCTCGACGCGGTGATCTGGCTGGAGCGCTGGCTCGCGAGCTATCGCGGCACCCTGATGCTGATCTCGCACGATCGCGATTTCCTCGACGCCACCGTGGGCCACGTCCTGCAGCTGGCCGATCGCAAGCTCACGCTCTACACCGGCAACTACAGCGGCTTCGAGACCCAGCGCGCGGCGCAGCTCGCGCAGCAGCAGGTGATGTTCGAACGCCAGCAGCGCGAGATCGCGCACCTGGAGAGCTACATCAACCGCTTCCGCGCCAAGGCCACCAAGGCCCGCCAGGCGCAGAGCCGGATCAAGGCGCTGGACCGCATGGAGCGTATCGCCGCGGCCCACGTCGACACGCCTTTCGACTTCTCGATCCCGGCGCCGGAGCGCGCGCCCGATCCCTTGATCGTGCTGGAGCGCGTGGTCGCCGGTTACCCGGACCGGCGAGTGCTGGAGAACATCCAGATGACCCTGCGCCCCGGCATGCGCATCGGTCTCCTCGGCCCCAATGGCGCGGGCAAGTCCACGCTGATCCGTCTTCTGGCCGGAGAGACTGCGCCGCTCGAAGGCGCGCGGATCGAGGGCAAAGGATTGGCGGTGGGCTACTTCGCCCAGCACCAGCTCGAACAGCTACGGCCGGATGAATCGCCACTCGCCCACTTCATCCGCCGCGAACCGCAGACCCGCGAGCAGGACCTGCGCGACTACCTCGGCGGCTTCGATTTCCGCGGCCCCATGGCCGACACGCCCATCGGTCCTTTCTCCGGCGGCGAGAAGGCGCGCCTCGCGCTGGCCCTGCTGGTGCGCGAGCAACCCAACCTGATGCTGCTCGACGAACCGACCAACCACCTCGACCTCGAGATGCGCCATGCCCTGACCAAGGCGCTGGCCGAGTACGAAGGCAGCATGGTCCTGGTTTCGCACGACCGCGCCCTGCTGCGCACGGTCTGCGACGCCTTCCTGCTGGTGGCGGACGGCAAGGTCCAGCCCTTCGACGGTGATCTGGACGAGTACCTTGTCTGGCTCGATGCGCGTCGCGCCCAGGCGCAGGCCGCCGATGTCGACCAGGACGCCGCCAGCGACAAGGCGGCCCGCCTGCAGGCCCGCGCCGACGAGAAGGCCGAGCGTCAGTCGCGCCTTAATCGCCGGCGTCCGCTGATGAAGGAATCCGAACAGCTGGAACGCAAGATGGACGGCTGGAACGGCGAGAAAAAGCTGCTCGACCAGCGCCTCGCCGATCCGGCCCTCTACACCAGCGGCGACTCCGCCCAGCTGCAGACCCTGCTCAAGCGCCAGGCCGAACTGGCGGGCTGGATCGAGGACGGCGAGATGCGCTGGCTGGAGATCCAGGACGAGCTGGAGTCCATCGGCGAGGTGTGAGGTCGCGCAGGCTCGCACCCTCGTCGACCGGCTTGCGCGGGGCGCATGGCGGCGCCGCGAGGCCCGCCCCGCGCTGATCTGCGACCGGCTGGTTCGAGCGCTCAGTCCCGCACCGACGCCCGTTTGTCAGCGTAGCGGCAGGGTGTCGGACCCGGCGGGCCGACTCCGGCGCGCGGCCGCAAGCCCTTATCCGTCATCCGCCTTCCGAAGCTGGACGCGCCGCGCGCCGTTGCACCATTCCCCGCCGTAGCCAGGCCGCCGAAAGGCCGCGGGGTGCCGCACGGCGAACTGCTATCCTCCAGCGCTTGATTCCCGGGGCCCGTCGCGCATGCGGCCGGCCCCGCTTCCATTCTTCCGAGCGAGACGCCTCATGCAAGACCGCGCGATCCCTGCGCCTGCCGCCGCCCGCCCACTGGGCCCGTCCGACTACAAGACGCTCTCGCTCGCCGCGCTCGGCGGGGCGCTCGAGTTCTATGACTTCATCATCTTCGTGTTCTTCGCGGCGGTGATCGGCGAACTCTTCTTCCCGCCCTCGATTCCCGAGTGGCTGCGCCAGCTGCAGACCTTCGGCATCTTCGCCGCCGGTTACCTCGCGCGGCCGCTGGGCGGGATCATCATGGCGCACTTCGGCGACCTCTTCGGCCGCAAGCGGATGTTCACGCTCTCCATCCTGCTGATGTCGGTGCCGACGCTGCTGATGGGCTGCCTGCCGACCTATGCCCACATCGGCCTGCTGGCGCCGGTGCTGCTGCTGGTGCTGCGCATCCTGCAGGGCGCGGCCGTCGGCGGCGAGGTGCCGGGCGCCTGGGTCTTCGTCTCCGAACATGTGCCGCCGCGCCACATCGGCTACGCCTGCGGCACGCTCACTGGCGGCCTCACCGCCGGCATCCTGCTCGGTTCGTTGGTGGCCACGGTGATCAACACCGCCTTCACCCCGGACGTGCTGCACGACTGGGCCTGGCGCCTGCCTTTCCTGCTTGGCGGTATCTTCGGGCTCTGCGCGATGTATCTGCGTCGCTGGCTGGAGGAAACGCCCGTCTTCGCCGAGCTCAAGGCGAAGAAGGCGCTGGCCGCCGAGCTGCCGCTCAAGGCGGTGGTGCGCGACCACATGCGCGGCGTGGTGGTCTCGATGCTGCTCACCTGGATGCTCTCCGCCGCGATCGTGGTGGTGATCCTGATGACGCCGACCCTGCTGCAGAAGCTGCCGATCTACGGCTTCGACGCGCCCACCGCGCTGCGCGCCAACAGCGTCGCCACGCTCGCGCTCACCGTGGGCTGCGTGGTCTGGGGCCTGATCGTCGATCGCTTCGGCGCGGCCCGCACGATGCTCGTCGGCGGCGTCCTGCTTGCCATCGTCAGCGGTGTCTTCTACTTCGGCGTGAGCCAGCACCATGAGTGGCTGATGCCGCTCTACGGCCTGGTGGGTTTCTGCGTGGGCATCGTGGGCGTGGTGCCCTACGCCATGGTCACGGCTTTCCCGGCGGCGGTGCGTTTCTCCGGCCTGTCCTTCTCGTACAACGTCGCCTACGCAATCTTCGGCGGCCTCACGCCTTTCATGGTGACCTTGATGCTCAAGGAAGACCCGCTGGCGCCGGCCTACTACGTGATCGTGCTGGCCTTGCTGGGCGCGGTGGTCTCCTTCTTCCTGGCGCGCCGTCCGGTACGCTGAGGCGGCGCGGCTGCCGCGCTTCAGTACCTGCGGCGGCCAAAGCGGAAAAAGCAAAGCCGGCCTTCGGGCCGGTTTTGCGTCCACCCCGGCGCGAACGCCCTTCCGGACCTATCGATCGGTGGCGCTGCACGCCTGGCGCGTGTCCGCTGGCGGCCAGACCCTGTCCGCGGCGCAACATCGCCGGAACCGTGCGGTCGAACCCGGAACCATGTTTTTCCGCGCTGCAGCAGCCAGGACGGCTGCGAAGCCCTGTCGCCACCCCTGCAAACCCTTGCCGTTTATAGGCCTACGTGGCGTAAGGTCTTGAATTTCCGGGTGCGTTCACCGGCGCGGGCCGGTAAAATCGATCCTTCGCCCGGTATTTGCCGCAAGGCACAGCAACAGGACGCTCAATGCAAGCCACCCCCGAGTTCGTTCGCGATACGCCTGCCCCCACTCGCCTGCGCGAGATTCCGTACAACTACACCTCGTTTTCCGATCGCGAGATCGTGATCCGCCTGCTGGGCGAAGAGGCGTGGTCTGCGCTGGAATCCCTGCGCGCCGAACGGGTGACCGGACGCTCCGCGCGCATGCTCTACGAGGTGCTCGGCGATATCTGGGTGGTCAAGCGCAATCCCTACCTGGAAGACGACCTGCTCGCCAACCGCCAGCGCCGCGGCGCCCTGGTCGGCGCGCTGCGCCATCGCCTGGATGAAGTGGACAAGCGCCGCCTGGAAAGCGAGGCCGATGACCCGGCCCGCGCCGCCCGCGTCGGCGTGCTGGTGCAGGCCGCGCACAAGGCGGTGGATGAGTTCGCCGCGCACTTCGAGAAGACCGCCGAGCTGCGCCGCCGCGCGCAGAAGCTCTTCACCCGCCACACCCACAAGGACAACGTCGCCTTCGACGGCATGGCGCGTGTCTCGCATGTGACGGACGCGACCGACTGGCGCGTCGAGTATCCCTTCGTGGTGCTCTACCCGGACACCGAGGACGAGATCGGCTACCTGGTGCGCGACTGTATCGAGCTGGGACTGACGATCATCCCGCGCGGGGGCGGCACCGGCTACACCGGCGGCGCCGTGCCGCTGTCGCCTTACTCGGTGGTGATCAACACCGAGAAGCTCACCGAACTCGGCAAGGTCGAACAGCAGACGCTGCCCGGCGTCGATCGTCCCTACGCCACGGTCTTCACCGGCGCCGGTGTCGTCACCCGCCGGGTGATGGACGCGGCCGATGCCGCGGGCGTGGTCTTCGCCTGCGACCCGACCTCCGCCGACGCCTCCTGCATCGGCGGCAACATCGCGATGAACGCTGGCGGCAAGAAGGCGGTGCTGTGGGGCACGGCGCTCGACAACCTCGCCTGGTGGAAGATGGTCACGCCCGACGGCAACTGGCTGATCGTCGAACGCCTGGACCACAACCTGGGCAAGATCCACGACCAGGAGCACGTGCGCTTCAACCTCAAGCGCTACGACGAAAGCGGCAAGAAGCTGCTCGCGGAAGAAGTGCTGGAAATGCCTGGCGCCAAGTTCCGCACCGTGGGCCTGGGCAAGGACGTCACCGACAAGTTCCTCGGCGGCCTGCCCGGCATCCAGAAGGAAGGCACGGACGGCATCATCACCAGCGCGCGCTGGATCCTGCACCGCATGCCGGACCACATCCGCACCGTCTGCCTGGAGTTCTACGGCCAGGTGCGCGAAGCGGTGCCGGCGATCGTCGAGATCAAGAATTACCTCGACCAGCAGCCGGGCGGCGTGATGCTCGCCGGCCTCGAACACCTGGACGAACGCTACGTGAAGGCCGTGGGCTACGCGCCCAAGGCCAAGCGCCACGGCCGTCCGAAGATGGTGCTGATTGGCGACATCGTCGGCGACGACGAAAACGCGGTGATGCAGGCGACCTCCGAAGTCGTGCGCATCTGCAACCTGCGCGGCGCCGAAGGCTTCATCGCCGTCACCGCGGAGACGCGCAAGAAATTCTGGCTCGACCGTTCGCGCACCGCGGCGATCGCGCGCCACACCAACGCCTTCAAGATCAACGAGGACGTCGTCATTCCGCTGGAGCGGATGGGCGACTACTGTGACGGCATCGAGCGCTTCAACATCGAGCTCTCGATCCGCAACAAGCTGCGCCTGTGCGATGCGCTGTCCGAGTTCCTGCACGGCGAACTGCCGCTGCATGCCGGCGACGCCAACCTCGCCGCGGAAGAGCTGATCGGCGACCGCCGCGCTCACGCGCTGGAGCTGCTCTCCAACACGCGTGCGCGCTGGCAGTGGATCTACGACAACCTCGATCTGTCGCTGCAGGAGGCCGAGGCCGAATTCGGCGGGCTCTCGATCGCGGCCGGTGCGCTCTCCAACCGCGCCGCCAGCCCGACGCTCTTCCACCGTGTGCAGGACTACTCGGTGCGCGTCTCGTACAAGACCGAGCTTGCGCCGCGCCTGGAAGACATCTTCGAAGGCAAGGTCTTCGACCCGGTGCGCGCGCGCTTCGCCGAGATCCACAAGGAGATCCTACGCGGCCGTGTCTTCGTGGCGCTGCACATGCACGCCGGCGACGGCAATGTGCACACCAACCTGCCGGTGAACTCCGACCACTACGAGATGCTGCAGGAGGCCAACGCCACTGTCGTGCGCATCATGGCGCTGGCGCGTTCGCTCGGCGGCGTGATCTCGGGCGAGCACGGCATCGGCATCACCAAGCTCGAATTCCTCTCGGAAGACGAAGTGCGTCCCTTCTGGGACTACAAGGCCAAGGTCGACCCCGAGGGCCGCTTCAACAAGGGCAAGCTTTTGCCTGGCGCCGACCTCACCCGCGCCTACACGCCCAGCTTCAACCTGATGGGCCATGAGTCGCTGATCATGCAGCAGAGCGACATCGGCTCCATCGCCGATTCGGTCAAGGACTGCCTGCGCTGCGGCAAGTGCAAGCCGGTGTGCGCCACCCATGTGCCGCGCGCCAACCTGCTCTACAGCCCGCGCAACAAGATCCTCGCGACTTCGCTGCTGGTCGAAGCCTTCCTGTACGAAGAGCAGACCCGCCGTGGCGTGTCGATCAAGCACTGGGAAGAGTTCGAGGACATCGCCGACCACTGCACGGTGTGCCACAAGTGCGTGACGCCCTGCCCGGTGGACATCGACTTCGGCGACGTGTCGATGAACATGCGCAACCTGCTGCGCAAGATGGGCAAGCAGCACAACTCGCTCGCCAAGAGCGCGGGCATGTTCTTCCTCAACACCAAGAACGTCGCCACAATCAAGACGGTGCGCGCGGTGATGAACGTGGCCTACAAGGGCCAGCGCCTCGCGCACGACCTGCTGCGTCCCGTGGCCAAGCCCACGGTGCAGAAGCCGGCTGCGACCCTGGGCAAGCCCAGCATGAAGACCCAGGTCATCCACCTGGTGAACAAGAAGATGCCGGGCAACCTGCCGCTGCGCACCTCGCGCGCGCTGCTGGACATCGAGGACCCGGCCGTGGTGCCGGTGATCCGCGATCCGCAGAAGACCAAGCCGGATTCGGAAGCGGTGTTCTACTTCCCCGGCTGCGGCTCGGAGCGACTCTTCTCGCAGGTGGGCCTCGCCACCCAGGCGATGCTCTACTCGGTGGGCGTGCAGACCGTGCTGCCGCCGGGCTACCTGTGCTGCGGCTATCCGCAGCGCGGCTCGGGCGACTACGACAAGGCCGAGAAGATCACCACCGACAATCGGGTGCTCTTCCACCGCGTGGCGAACACGCTCAACTACCTCGACATCAAGACCGTCGTGGTGAGCTGCGGCACCTGCTACGACCAGCTGCAGATGTATGAATTCGAGAAGATCTTCCCGGGCTGCCGGCTGATCGACATCCACGAATTCCTGCTGGAGAAGGGCGTGAAGCTCGAAGGCGTCGAGGGCGTGCGCTACATGTACCACGACCCCTGCCACACCCCGATGAAGCTGCAGGATCCGCTCAAGACGGTGAACGCGCTGCTCACCACGGCGGACGGCACCAAGGTGGCGAAGAACGATCGCTGCTGCGGCGAGTCGGGTACCTTCGCGGTGGCACGCCCGGACATCTCGACCCAGGTGCGCTTCAGCAAGGAAGAGTCGATGCGCAAGCACACCGACAAGCTACGCGCCGACGGCTTCGAAGGCGAAGTGAAGATGCTCACCTCCTGCCCGTCCTGCATGCAGGGCCTGAACCGCTTCACCGAAGACACCGGTGTGGACGCCGACTACATCGTGGTGGAGATGGCCAAGCACCTGCTCGGCAAGGACTGGATGCCCGAGTACGTCGCCCGCGCCAACCAGGGCGGGATCGAGCGCGTGCTGCTCTGATTGGAACTTCCGCCTAAAAGAAAAAGGCCGCCCTGTGCGGCCTTTTTTTCTGTGCGCTTCGGGTGCTGGCACCAATCGCACGCCTGAGACGGACGCGTGAGTTCAGCCAGCACGGCTGACCGTGACTGCAAACCCTATTCCGCCTTCGCTTCACGGTTGAAGACGATGTAAAGACAGTGGGAATGTTCCATTTCCTGTGGCGAGCATGTTTCACCAACTCGCAGCGTGCTTCGCTTTCTTTGTCGTCCCACAGTCGTCGTCGTCCTCGGGCGCCCTTACCCATTCTTACGCGTTATGCAGTTGCGAATCATTCGCAACAAAACTATCATCGCGACGAGAACATAGGCCGTCCGGAAGGCGCGCAGACCCGCTCCCGGCGGCCCTTCAAGAATTCCGACTCCCGACAGAGGATCCTTCATGCAGTTGCGATACAGCTTCGCGCTGGGCGCCATGCTGGGCAGCCCCGCGATGGCCGCCGATGCCGTGCTCAAGCTCGAGATTCCGCGCCTGGACGTGGCCGAGTACCACCGCCCTTACGTGGCCGTCTGGCTGGAGCGCGCCGGTGACCAGAGCCATGCCGCCAACCTCGCGGTCTGGTACGACCTGAAGCTCAAGAACAAGGAAGGCACCAAGTGGCTGAAGGACATGCGCCAGTGGTGGCGCAAGAGCGGCCGCGAGCTCGACATGCCGGTGGACGGCCTGTCTGGCGCGACCCGTGCGCCGGGCGTGCAACAGCTCGCCTTCTCGGATGCCAAGGCGCCCTTCGACAAGCTGCCGGCGGGTGATTACGAGCTGGTGGTGGAAGCCGCGCGCGAAGTCGGCGGTCGCGAGCTGCTGCGCGTGCCTTTCCAGTGGCCGCCCAAGTCTGCTCAGAGCCTCAAGGCCAAGGGCGAACACGAACTCGGCGCGATCGCGCTCGACATCAAACCCTGACGGAAGGCTCCCGATGAATATCCGCTTCCTGCGCCAGAGCGCCGTCGCGCTCGGTCTCTCCCTCGCTGCCCTGGCGCCCTTCAGCGCCCAGGCCCACCGGTCATGGCTGTTGCCTTCCGCCACCGTTTTGTCCGGCACCGAGCCCTGGGTCACGGTCGACGCCGCGGTCTCGAACGACCTGTTCTATTTCGAGCACAACGCGATGCGCCTGGATGGCCTCGTGATCACCGCGCCGGACGGCTCCGCGCTCAAGCCCGAGAACAGCAGCACCGGCCGCTACCGCAGCAGCTTCGACGTCAAGCTCGCCCAGCCCGGCACCTACCGCCTCGCCGTGGCCATGGATGGCATGTTCGCGAGCTTCAAGCTCAAGGGCGAACAGAAGCGCATCCGCGGCACCGCGGAAAGCCTCGCCAAGGAAATCCCCGAGGGTGCCGAAGAGCTGAACGTCTCCCGCTCGCAGACGCGCACGGAAGTCTTCGTGACTGCCGGCAAGCCGAGCAAGGAAACGATCAAGCCGAGCGGTTCGGGACTCGAGCTCCTGCCGATCACGCATCCGAACGACTTGTATGCCGGCGAGGCCGCGCAGTTCCAGTTCCTGATCGACGGCAAGCCTGCGCCGAACCTGGAAGTCGCCGTGATTCCCGGCGGCATTCGCTATCGCGACAAGCTCAACGAGATGAAGATCACCACCGACGCCGAGGGCAAGTTCTCGGTCAAGTGGCCGGAGCCCGGCATGTACTGGCTCAACGCCAGCGTCGGCGGCGGTCGTCCGGACGAAGCTGGCGCGCAGGTCGCGCGCGGCACGCTGGATAAGCCCCAACGTCGCCTGGGTTACGCGGTGACGCTGGAAGTGCAGAAGCCGTAAGCGCGCGGCCTCCCCGAAAAACAGAAGGCCACGTTCTTGGACGTGGCCTTCTGTTTTTTTAAGGTGTCACGTGGATCAGCGCGCGCCGGCGGCCACGAGACCCCAGCTGCGGGCGCTGTCGACGCCGGCGACCGTGAGTTGCTGGCTGGTACCGGAGACCGGATAGCTGATCGCGATGCCCCGGCTCGTCTGGTTCGCGAGAACGCAAGGCGCAGCGCCGAAGCTGATGCTCATGTCGAACACGTTCTTGCCTGAGCTCCGCGGCGTGAATGTGCCGGTGAAGACGCAGCCGGCCTCGGTGCCGCTGAAGGCTCCATCCGCCTGTACCGAAATGAGGTAAGTGCCGCCGTCGGTGCCGTTGAGCGACCAGGCGCCCGTGATTGCGCTCAAGCTGGCCGGCGCACTGTAGTCGTAATGCATGAGCGAGGCCGGCGTTGCGGAGAAGGCGATCGTCGCGCTCTGGAGCTGGAAGCTCAGCGTGCCCGCGAGTGACGCCCCCGCAACATAGGTGCCGGTCGTCGTCGTGGGATCTGCGGGGTTGTGGCCGAAGTCCTTGAGGTCGCTGCCGGAGAAGCTGCCGCCGCTGGCGCTGACCGTGCCCTGGATAAGGCCACGTGTGTAAAAAACGGCGCCGATCTGAACGCCGTAGATGGTCCACATGTCACCGTTTTCCAGCGCCAGGATTTGGACCGTCTGACCATTGCTGGTCGTTCCGCTGTAGGCGCCTTCCGCAGGCGAGGAGGCCGGTGTGGGCGTGGGTGTCGGAGCAGGCGCAGGCGTCGGGGCTGGCGTCGGTGTCGGGGTGGGCGTGGCTGTGGGGGTGGGCGTAGGAGCGGGTGCGTCACCGCCACCGCCACCACAGGCGGCCAGTAGTGCGCTGCCAAGGACAAGCGTGCCCCAATGCACTTTCTTCATGGTCTTCTCCCTGAATTCCGGTTTTTGCGTCGGCGCGCTTGCGACGCATCCAGACGGAAGTTCGTAGATCAGGAAGATTGTCTGGCGGCATGGGTCGCCAAAAGTAGAAAAAACTACAAAACACCGGAAGTAATGCGCGATTAGACCTCAGCCCACATGCGCAGGAGGTTGTGATAGTGGCCGGCCAGCGCGACCGTCTGCTCGGTTTCGCCGAGCTGGTCGCGCAGTTTCTGGATGTGGGTGTCGAGCTCGAAGAGCATGGTGCGCTTCCAGTCGTCGCGCACCATGCTCTGCAGCCAGAAGAAGGACGCGAGTCGCGCGCCGCGCGTGACCGGCATGACCTGGTGCAGGCTGGACGAGGGATAGAGGATGAGGTCGCCCGCGGGCAGCTTCACCTCGTGTTCGCCATAGGTGTCCTGCACGATCAGTTCGCCGCCATCGTATTCCTCGGGCTCGGCGAGGAAGAGCGTGCAGGAAAGATCGGTGCGCAGATGCTCACCGTTGGGCAGGCGACGCACCGAGCCGTCGATATGCATGCCGTAGTGCTCGCCGCCCTCGTAGCAGTTGAAGAGCGGCGGAACGAAACGCTGGGGCAGGGCGGCCGCGAAGAAGAGCGGGTTGCGCGCGAGTGCGGCGAGGATCACCTGGCCGAGTTGCTGCGCCAGCGGGGAGTTTTCGCCGAGCTGGCGATTGCGTTTGACCTTGGCGCCTTGGTCGCCGACCGTGGCGCGTCCATCCAGCCATTCGGCCTGTGCCAGGTGTTCGCGGAACTGCGCAAGCTGTTCGCGCGTGAGGACCTCGGGAATGTGCAGCAGCATGTCGTGTCGGCTCGTTGTGCATGCGCGCACGCGCGCGGGTGCGTGAATTCTAGTCTGCGACCGGCCGGCGGCCTTGAGCCAGCGCAGGAGTCCATCGATGTGCCCTGCGGACTGACGTCGCCCGGTCGGCAAAAGCAAAGCGCCCCTCCGGGGAGGGGCGCCGAATCTGCATGCAGCGGGTGCCTGGCACCCGCTTCACATCAGAAGCTGACGATGCCGGTCAGCATCGCCGAGAGCGGAGCGCCCGGCGTGTAGCGGTAGCCGCTCTTGTTGATCGCGGCGACGTAGTCCTCGTCGAAGAGGTTGTACACGTTCAGCTGCAGGGTGAAGTTCTTGGTGACCGGGTACGCGGCCATCGCGTCCACCACCCAGTAGGACTCGGTGTGGTCCGGCGTGCCGATCGCGCCGTCCGTGCCGCGCTTCATCTCGCCGGAGTAACGCACGCCGCCACCGATGGTGAGATCGAAGGGCAGGCGGTACGTGGTCCAGGAGGTGAAGGCGGTGGTCGGGGTGTAGGTCAGGTCACGCGAACCGTCGCGCGAGACTGCCGGGCCGCTCTTCACTTCGGTGTCCATCGTGGTGAAGCCGGCGCTGATGTTCCAGTCCGGGGTGATCTGGCCGACCACGCCCAGCTCGATGCCCTTCACTTCCTTCTTGCCGGTCTGGTAGTACTGCAGATCCACCGGATCCTGCACCACTTCGTTCTTGACCTCGGTGCGATAGAGCGCGCCGGTCACCAGCAGCTTGCCGCCGAAGAATTCCCACTTGGCACCGGTCTCGATGGTCGCGGCTTCCTGCGGATCGAAGATCGGGTTGTCGAGGCTGTTGGCGGAGCTGCTCAGGGTCATGGTCGCGCCGGCCGGCGGTTGCGCCGAGGTCGCGTAGTTCACGTACACGCTGCCCGCGGCGGCCGGCTTGTAGACCAGGCCCAGCTTCCAGCTGAACAGGTTGTCCTGCTTCTTGCCGTCGACCACGCCCGGCACGATGCTGCCGACCGGCCTGGAGCCGCAGTTGGCCGCGTTGGTCGTACAGGCGACCGTGCTGTCGAAGGTGGTCTTGTAGTGATCGAGGCGCACCCCTGCGTTGGCCTGCCATTGCTGGCCGAACTTCAGCACGTCGAAGAGGTAGGCGCCCAGGGTATCGGTCTGGCCGTCGGCCAGCGCACCATTGGGGCCCCACTGCAGACCGTTCACATTGGAGTTCGGGTCATACAGGTTGGCGGCCGGCCAGGTGGTGCCGTTCTTGACCGCCACGCCGGTGGTGGAGGATGTCTCGCGGGTCAGCTCCAGGCCGGTGGAGATGTCGTGCTCCACCACGCCGGTGCGGAAATTCATCGACACGTTGGTCTGGTTGGTCAGGATCGTGTTGGTCTGATCCTTGAAGGTCGGGTTGCTGCGCGCCACCGTCCAGGTCGAAGGATCGTTGATGTTGGGCGTCTTCAGGTTGGCCGCGGAGGCCATGAAGGACGTCAGCATGTAGTCCTGGTGGGTGCGGCCCCAGCGGCTGGTGTTACGCAGCGTGGCGCCGGAGGCGAAGCTGTGGTCGATGATCGCGGTGAACTGGTCGGCGTTCACATCGTCGTAGTCGTGCACCGTGCCGTAGAAGTTGCGCGAATCGACCGGCGACGCGTTGCTGATCTGCGGGCGCGTCGGGTCCGGGCTGGTGTAGCCGGGCAGGCCGACGGTGGAGACGCCGCCGTCGGGAATGTTGTTCTGGGTGACGTGCAGGTAGTTCAGCTGCACGCGCGTCGGCGTCCCCAGGCCGAAGACCAGCGAGGGCGCGATGCCCCAGCGGTTGGCTTCGACCATGTCGCGACCGGAGACGCCGCTTTCCTGACCCATCAGGTTCAGGCGCAGCGCGGCGGTTTCGCCCAGCTCGCGGTTCATGTCGAAGGTGATGCGCTTCTGCTCTTCGGTGCCGAAGGCGAGCGTGCCCGAGGTGCTGTCGCCGCGCTTGGCCATCTTGCTGGCGAGGTTGATCGAGCCGGTCGGCGAGGAGCGGCCGTAGTCGGTGCCCGCCGGGCCCTTGATCACTTCGATCTGCTCGATGTTGAAGATGTCGCGCGAGATCGAGCCGAGGTCGCGCACGCCGTCGACGAAGATGCTGCTGGAGCTGTCGAAGCCGCGCATGAAGACGGAGTCGCCCGTCGTGGTGTTGCCGTTCTCACCGACGTAGAACGTGCCCACGCCCGGGGTGTTGCGCAGGGCTTCGGTCAGGGTGGTGGCGCCTTGCTCCTGGAGGATTTCCTTCTTGATCACCGTGATGGTCTGGGGGGTATCGACCAGGGGTTCGGTGAACTTCGGCGAAGAGAGCGTATCGGCCTTGTAGGGGTTTTCTTTGCTCGCCTCGACCTTCACTTCGGGCAGCTGTTGCTCTTTGGCGGCCTGCGCGTGGGCGGCGGCGGGCATCGCGAGGGCCAGGGCGGCAGCGGCCGCGTTCAGGCGAGGTTGGGACGTCAGGGGCCGCTTGCGGCTCTTGATGTGTGCCATCGGAAGTACTCTCCAGGGAATGCAGTGTTGTTGTTTTTGGCTGGCTACTGCTGCGGACCGGAGAGGGTGAAGCAGGTGGCTGGCTAGAGATTTCTGGTTTGCCGGAACGGCAATCGATTACAAATGATAACGATTCGCATTTTTGATGTAAAGCAATGCTTCCTGCTGAAAGTGGCAGAAAAGCAAACGGGCGCTCGTCGGCGCCCGTTTCTCATTCCTGGAAGTGCAGGCACCCCCAGCCGCCTTTGCCGACTGCCAGCGTGTCAGCCCGCCGGCTTCTGCCAGCCGCCGCCCAAGGCCTTGATCAGATCCAGGGAAGCCGAAAGACGTGAGAGCCGGATCTGCGCCACGCTGTCTTGCGCGGCAAAAAGCGTGCGCTGCGCGTCGAAGAGATTGGAAAGGTCGTCCGCGCCTTCGCGATAGCGCAGCTCTGCCAGGCGCAGCGAGCGCTGGGCCTCGTCACGCACCGCGGTTAGCGCGTCTTCCTGATGCGCATAGCGATCGATGTTGCCGAGCCCGTCCTCGACTTCCTTGAGTGCGGCGAGCACCGACTTGCGATAGGTCTCCACCAGGGCGCGACGCTGCGATTCCGAGAGCGAGACCTGGTTGCGCAACTTGCCGCCGTCGAAGATGGTCTGCGCCAGACTGCCCGTCAGGCCAAGGCTGGCGGCCGGGTTGGCGAGCGAGAGCAGGGCGGTGCTGGCGAGTCCGGCCGAACCGGAAAGCTGGAAGCTCGGCAGCAGGGCCGCACGGGCGGCGGCCACGTCCGCGTCCGCGGCACGTAGCTGGGCCTCGGCGCTGGCGAGGTCCGGCCGGCGCAGCAGGAGTTGCGAAGGTAGACCGGCACCCACCACCGGCGGGCGCACGCCGTCGAAATCCGCCGTGCCGACGGCAAAGCCTTCCGGCGCGCGGCCGACCAGGATCGCCAGCGCGCTTTCGGTCTGGCGGATCTGCACTTCCAGCGGCTTGATCGTCGCGCGCTGGGTCAGCACCGCGGTGCGTTGGCGCGAGAGGTCCAGGGCCGAAGCCGCCCCGTTGCGGAAACGCACGTCCACGATCCGGTAGAGACGCTCCGCGATCTCGAGGTTCTCCTGCGCGAGCTGCAGGCGCACCCGCAGGCCGAGCACCTGGAAGTAGGCGTTGGCCACGCCGGTGGTGAGCGTGAGGCGCGCGGTCTCGAGGTCGTACCGGCTCGCGGCGAGCGAGGCCTTGGCGCTGTCCACGCCGTCCTGGATGCGGCCCCAGAGATCGACCTCGTAGCTCACCGAAAGGGTTGCGCTGGAGGAATTCGCGGTGCTCGCATCGCCACCGTCGGGGAAGCTGCGGCGACTGCTGCTGCCCAGGTTGCCGCCCACCGCCGGGAAGAGCGAGGCGCCCGCGTTGCCCACCGCGAGTTCGGCCTGGCGCACGCGCTCGGCGGCGATCGCCAGATCCGGGCTGCCGGCCAGCGCTTCGTCGATCAGGCCGGGCAGGGCCGCGGCGTTGAAGTCCAGCCACCAGTCCTGGCGCAGGGCGAGGCGACCGCTGTCGGTCTCTACCCAGCCCTTGTCGAGCTCGGGCAGCTTGGCCTGCGTGGTTTCGCGGCCGACGGCGCAGGCTGAGAGTACGCCACTGAGTGCGAGGCTTGCAGCCAGAGCGGCGAGGAGGGGGGAAGGTCTGAATCGTTGCATGTGCATGTCATTCCGCCGACAGGGCCACGACCGGGTCAAGCTGGGCCGCCTTGCGCGCGGGGAGGAAACCGAAGATGAGGCCGGTGGCGAAGGCGCAACCGAAGGCGAGCAGCACCGGCCCGAGCGAATACTGGATGGGCGTGCCGAAGGCGCCGATGATCGCCGCCACCGCGAGCCCGCCGACCACGCCGATGGCGCCGCCCAGGGCCGACACCACCACGGCCTCGATCAGGAACTGCTGCATGATGTTGCCCTCGCGGGCGCCGGTGGCCATGCGGATGCCGATCTCGCGGGTCCGCTCGGTCACCGACACCAGCATGATGTTCATCACGCCGATGCCGCCTACCAGGAGCGAGATCGCGGCGATCGAGCCGAGCAGGATGGTCAGCGTGTTCTGCGTCTCCTCCATGGTCTCGATGATCGAAGCCATGTTGCGGATCTGGAAGTCGACCACGCCGTGGCGTTCCAGCAGCAGCTTCTCCACCGCCTCCTGCGTGGCGTCGATGCGGCTCACATCCTTCACCGCCACCGTCACGTTGCGCAGGTAGCGCTGGCCGGAGAGCCGCAGGCTGCTGGTCGAGTAGGGCACGAAGACGATGTCGTCCTGGTCCGAACCCATCGGCGACGCGCCGCGCACCGACATCACCCCCACCACCTGGAAGACCAGGTTATTCACCAGCACGTACTTGCCGATCGGGTCCTCGCCGCCCGGGAAGAGCGCGTCGACCACGGTCTGCCCGAGCACCGCCACCGTGGCGTAGTTGGCCTCGTCGTCCTCGCTGAAGAAGGTGCCGCGGGCCACCGGCCACTGGCGGGCGAGCGGGAACTTGCTGGAGGTGCCGTTGATGCTGGTGCTGGTGTCGTTGTTGCCGTAGCGCAGCGTGGCGCTGCTGTTCTGCTCCGGGATTGCGGCCAGCACGTTCTGCACTTCCTGGTTCATCGCGTCCACATCGGCCACCACCAGGGTCGCCGTGCTGGAGAAGCCGCGCTGGTTGGGGGCGCCGGGGCGCACCAGCAGCAGGTTGGAACCCATCGCCGAGACGCGTTCGAGCACCGCCTGCTTGGCGCCGTCGCCGATCGCCAGCATCGCGATCACCGAGCCGACACCGATCACGATGCCGAGCAGGGTCAGGATCGCGCGGAAGATGTTGGCGCGCAGGGCGCGCGTCGCCATCTTGGCCGCCTCGATCACGTCGGCGATGCGCGAACCCGCATTCGGCGGCCGCTGCGGCGGCATGTAGTCGGTCTGCGTCTCGGGCACCGGCGCCGGACCGGGGTCGGAGAGGATGTCGCCGTCGCGGATCTCGATCACGCGGTGCGCATGGTCGGCGACCTCGCGGGCGTGGGTGATCAGGATGACGGTATGGCCGCGCCGCGAGAGATCTTCCAGCAGGCGCATCACGTCCGCACCGCTCTTCGAATCCAGCGCACCGGTCGGCTCGTCGGCGAGGATGATGCGGCCGCCGTTCATCAGCGCCCGCGCAATCGACACCCGCTGCTGCTGGCCGCCGGAAAGCTGGTTGGGGCGGTGGTGTCCGCGATCGTGCAGTCCCAGTTCGCCGAGCAGGAGGGCGGCGCGCAGGGCACGGTCCTCGGATGGCATGCCGGAATACATTGCCGGCACTTCCACGTTCTCGGTCGCCGTGTGGTTGGCGATCAGGTGGTAGCTCTGGAAGACGAAGCCGAAGTCCTCGCGCCGCAGAAGCGCGAGCTCGTCGCGCGAGAGCTGCGAGACGTCGCGCCCCATGAAGCGATAGCTGCCGGTGGTGGGCTTGTCCAGGCAGCCGATGATGTTCATCAGCGTGGACTTGCCCGAGCCCGAGGCGCCCATGATCGCGACGAACTCGCCCTCGTAGATCTGCAGGTTCACACCATGCAGCACCTCGACCGCGAGCTCGCCGTTGCGGTAGGTCTTGGTGACGCCGGCCAGATCGATCAGCGGCACCTCGTCGTGGCGCATGCGCGGCGCGTCGGCCGCCATGCCCGCGGCCGGACCCGCATTCAGCCCCGCGTTCGGATCCGCATTCAGACCCGCACTCAGACCATTTGCTGCGGCGTCCATCAACGACCCCTGGCGCCACCCATGGGCGCGCCCATGCCGGGCGGCATGCCGGGACCGCCCTGCTGGCGATCCGCGCGCGCGGCCTGCTTGTCATTGGCGGGCAGCTTTTCGCCGGCGACGACTTCCTCGCCTTCCTTGAGGCCGGAGACGATCTCTACCTGCACGCGGTTGCTGATGCCCAGGGTCACCTCGCGCTCCTCGACCTTGCCCTCGGCGTCGATCACCTTGACCTTGCCTTTGCGCGGGCCGCGCTGGCCGTTCTGGCTGCCCCAGGCAGCGAGGCCGCGGTCGATCGGCGCGCTGGCGCGGGCCGAAGGCGTCTTGGCCTGCTGGGCCTGCTTGCGCTGCTCGGCCTCGACCGGATCGGTGCTTTCGGTCTCGCCCTGCTTGGCGGCCTTGTCGGACTTGCGGCCGGCGTCCTTGCTCGCCGCATTCGCAGCCGGCTTGTCGCCGCGGCCAGCATCGGCACGCGCCACTTCCGCGCGGGGGCCGTCAGCCCGCAGCCCTTCGCCCCTCGGACCCTCGCCACGTTCGCCACCGCCCATAGCCTCGCGGCGGGCGCGGAAGGCTTCGCGCTCCTCCGGGCTCATTGCGGCCCAGCGGGCACGCCGCGCCGCGCGTTCCGCGTCCTCGTCGCCGGCCGGGGCTGCGGCAGCGCTCTGTGCGGGCGCAGCGGCTGCTTCGGTCGATGCGGCAGGCTTGTGCGCGCGCGCCGGACGTTCGCCGGCATTGCCGGCCGGGCGCGAGGCACCCGCGTCGGCATGGGCTTCGGTGCGTGCGCCATCGGCCGCGGGTGCGCTGGCCTTGCTGCCCGGTGCGCCACCCTCGGCGCCGCGCGGGCCCCGTTGGCCTCGCTGGCCGCGGTTGCTGGCGATCGCGCCGGCCGGTACCAGCAGCACGTCGCGGGCCTGGGCGGCGATGAAGAAGACCTGCGCCGTCATGTTCGGCAACAGCGCGTTGTTGCTGTTGGGTACGTCGAAGAGCGCGTTGTAGAGCACCACGTTGTTGGTCACCGTCGGCGTCGGCTCCAGCTTGCGCAGGGTCCCGTACCAGCGGCGGCCCTGGCTGCCCAGGGTGGTGAAGTAGGACTCCATGCCGGGGCGCAGCTTGCTCACGTCGGCTTCCGAGACCTGGGTCTGCACCGTCATCGTGTTCATGTCGGCAATGCGCAGCAGGGTCGGTGCCTGCTGGTTCGCATTCAGCGTCTGGCCCTGCTTCGCGGCGATCGAGACGACCGTGCCGGTCATCGGCGCGTAGATGCGTGCGTAGCTGAGGTTGGCCTCGTCGGCACGCAGGCTGGATTCGGTCTGGTCGATCTGCGCCTTGAGCGCATCGATCTGCGCATGCGCCGACTTGAGGGTCGCCTCCGCGCTCTGGAAGGCGTCGGCTGTGGTCGCGTTCTCGACCAGCATGTTCTTCTGGCGGGTGTATTGGAGTTCGGCGAGCCGCAGCTGCGATTCCTTGTCGACCATCGTCGCCTGCAGGTTGCGCAGCGACGCGCGCCGTCCGTCGACGGTGGCGAGGAACACGGTCGGATCGATCTCGGCGAGCAGGTCGCCTTCCTTCACCTGCGAACCGACTTCGACATAGATCTTCTTCAACTGGCCGGAGACCTGCGCGCCCACATCCACGTAGTCGCGCGGCTGCACGGTGCCGGTGGCGGTTACCAGATCCTCCACGTCACCGCGCTGGACCTCCACGATCTGGTACTTCTCGCGCGGGCTCGGGGCAGTGAACTTCTTCCAGGCGAACCAGCCGCCGACCAGAAGCAGCAGTACGACGACGAGGATCAGCGCGCGTCGCAGCAGGCTGGCGCGGCGCTTGCGCGCGGGGGAGACGGGGGCGTTGGGAACGGCGTTCATGAACGGGACGAAGGGGTTCGCATGTTGCGGGAATCCGGAATATAGCGGTCCGCGCCAAGAGCCCGTGCGTGCCCTACGGGAACGGGCCTGTTTTTACACAGACTTACGCGGGGAGTCGGGCGCGTCCGGCATGGGAGTTCTCCGTCCGATATGTGGTCCGCGGAGGATCCTCCGGGCTTGCGCATTTGCTTCCGTGCTGTGTGCGAGGAGTGACCGTGACTTCCAGACGCAGACCGACGCGAGTCGCGCGACCGGTGCTGCGAGAGCTTGATCGCCCCGATCCCGATGCACGGCGTCCAGGGTGATCAGCCTGCAAGGCCTTGCAATGCTCCGCGGAAAGCTTCGTCCTGCCAGTAGCGGCTGAAGTCGGTGTCTTCCATGAACTGGTTGGCCGGTTTGCCGAGCCGGCGCGCCGCCTCGACGCTCTGCAGCAGGCGGGGTTTGTCGCCGACCACCGCGTAGTAGCAGGCCAGGTTGTACATGAGCGTGGCGTTGGTCTGGATGCGGGGGTCGAAATCGGGGCCGATCAGGGTCTGCATGACGGATTCCACCAGGTCGCGGTCCGCCGGTGAATGCAGGCCGAAGGCCAGCGTCTGGCTGGCCAGCACGCTGACGTTGTAGGGCTGGCCGGGGTCGCGCACGATGTTTCCGATATGCGGATGAACGGCCGCCAGATAGTGGCGCATCAAGGTGGACGAGAACGCGAAGTTGCGCGTCACGTTGTAGTGCACCAGCAGCTCCGCATAGGCCGCGGTGACTGTCGGCGCCGAGGCCTCGGCGCGTAGCGGGTCCTGCGCTAGCGCAGCGGATTGCTGGAGGAAGTCCGCCAGGGCGCGGTCAGGTTGCTCGCGCGCGGCCTGATGGGCTGCATGAAAAGCCTGCTGCCAGCTGGTCGCGGCGACATTTTCAGCGATGCGCGCAGCACGCTGTTCCGCCTTCGTCGTAGCCGGCCGTTGCACGTAGGCCAGTTGGGCTCCATGCAATGCGATCGAGGTGCTGCCTGCACGCAGTGACACGCCCATGCGAGCGGGATCGGCCTCCAGGTCCGGGACCCGCAGCACCAGCTCGATCGTTTCCTTCGCATTACGCAGTTGCTGGAAAGCACGCTGCGTTTCCGCCGCCTGTAACGCGATGCGCAGCACGGAGTGCGAGTCCTCATTCCACGGCGACTCCCACTCCACCGTGAGGGCGCGGGGCAGTTGTTGCAGGTCTGGCCACAGCGCCTCGACCACCACCGTCGGCGGCATGCCTTCGATGCGCTTGCGCGCCTCCGGGCTGCGCAGCCAGCGATGAACCGTTCCGCCGCTGGCCATCTCCACGCTGCCGCTGACGGCGACATGTCGGGTCGACGGCCCGTCGAACACCGGACGCCAGGCTGTCACTTCGCGGCGTGCCGCGGGTAGCGCGCCGGTCCCGCGCGGGCGCACGACGAACAGGCCGATGTCCTTCACGTAGTGATGCAACAGTGCTTCCTCGCCCGGACGGTCCATGTAGCCGCGCATGTGCACGGTGAACCACGGGCTCATGCCGGGCACGATGACCGACGGCTCCCACCACTTCATGTTGGTGTAGAAGCTGTAGTCCCCGTGCCGTCGCGGCACGAAAGCGGTGAAGCGGATCACCTCGCCTCCTACATTCAGGCGGGCATGCGCATCACCGAACCAGAGTCGTTCGGGGCCCCCGCCCGGGTAGCCCATGCCGCGCAGTACCGTGCCCAGCGTTGCATCCAGCAGCTGCTCGCTGATCCCGCCTTCCAGGTGATAGACGCGCCGGTCAAAGTCATCCACCTCCACGCGCGGTGACACTTGTGTGTCGCGGGCAAAGCTCTCCGGCTCCAGCTCCGTGATGGGGCGCGGGCGCGCCTTGTAGCCCTCGAAGCAGGTCACGTCCCAGCTCAGCGCCTGGCGGGAATAGGTGTTCCCTCCACAGGAGGTATCCACCTTGTCGCCGTGGCGGGTGATGTCCATCTTCCACGCCTTGCCGTTCGCCCACAGGAAGGCCCATACCGTCTTGTCCCGGCGCGCGAACTCCACCACGCTCGCCCGGTCCAGCGCGGCGAACAGTTCGGTCTGCGACAAGGCGTTGCCATCCACGGTCGGGCCATAGGCCTTGCGCTGCCGGTCGCCGGTATGCACCCAGTCAATGAAGTAGTTCGGGCCGAATGCGATGCCCGAGGCGAACATGTCCTGGGGCTCGTACAGGCTCTCCAGCAACTCGCCCTGCGCGCTGAAGCGCCACAGGTAGCCGCCCGCGGCGGCCAGCATCTGTCGTGACGCTGGCATGACGAACATGCCATCCACCTGCCCATGCAGCAGCTTGCGCAGCTCCTGTCGCGACGCGCCGGCAGTGTTGTCGGAGAGGCGCGGGTAATCGGGCTTCGGCCCGGCAGCGAACAGGGACGGCAGGAAGCTCAGCATAAGGAAGGCACAGATGACGCGCAGCAGGTGCGCGGAGACACGCGGAGGGGAAAGGACAGGCATGACGCGAGCGGGATGACGGATAGCCAAGAATGCAGCAACGGATTATGCGGCGCGCATTGTCCGGCGCGCGCCAGCTATTGCACGGCGAACCGGGTGCACCCAGCGCGCCTCGAGGCATGGCGCGCAAACACGGGCACCCGACCCATGCACCCGCTGCTTGTCTGCGTCCGCCCGCTCAAGCTGTTCGCCCGCGCGCCGGCCTTGCGCAGGGGCGTCGTGCTTGAGGCAGACTCTGCGGTCCGCCTGCCAAACCGTACCGCCATGGTCCTGCCTTCCCTGCCCAGCTTGCTGCCCTTCGTCCTCGTATTCGCTTGCGCGATCGCCGTGGCGTTCGCCGCACGCGCCCGCGCCGCAATTGCGCCGGTGCTGCTGCTCGTCGCCGGCCTGGGCTACGCAGGCGGCCTCCTGCGCATCGAAGGCGTGACGGGCCTCGCCGCCGCAGCCGGCTTGCTCTGGATGCAGGGCCGCCCGCAGATGTCGGCGAAGGCCCGCATGGCGGCCTGCCTTGCCCTGGTCTTGCTGGCACTCGCCCTGGCCTTGCACCGGGTGCCGGGTTTCTCGCCGCTGCTGTGGGAGAGCGGGTTCGGGCGTGAGGGCGCGCGCGATCTCCTGTGGCAGCTCGACAAGGCCTGCGCGGGCCTCCTGCTGCTCGGCTGGGTCGGCGCGCGGCCGGCGACGCAGACGAGCGCGCGCTGGCTGGGCTTCATCGTCGCGGGTGCGCTGACGATGTGCGCCCTGGCCTTGCTCTCCGGACTCGCGCACTGGGCGCCGCAGGTGCCGTCGGGCTTCGCGGCGTGGGCGCTCGGTAATCTGATGATCGTCGCGCTGGCGGAGGAAGTGTTCTTCCGCGGCCTGCTGCAGGGCCGCCTGGAACAGGTACTGGCGTCGCGCACGCCACAGGCCGGCACGATTGCGCTGCTGGCCGTGGCCCTGCTCTTCGGCCTTGCCCACCTCGGCTGGGGCGTGGGCTTTGCCTGCGCGGCGACGCTCGCCGGCCTCTTCTACGGTATCGCTTTCCGCACGGGCGGCCTTGTCGGTGCCGTGCTCGCCCACGGGCTCACCAACGCGTGCCTGGTTCTGCTTACGCGTTCGCCCCTGGGCTGATCAGACGGTCCAGGGCCGCGAGGCCGCTGGGCAGGCGTGGCGGACTGGCGAGCCAGCCCAGCATGACGCCGCAACTATTGGCGAGCATGTCGGTGGGATCGAAAGTCCGGTAGCCAGTCATGCCTTGCAGGAATTCGACACCCACGCCCATCGCGATCAGCAGCAATGCTGCGACGGGTCGGCGCGCGGGCAACACGAGGCGGGCGAACCAGGCCATCAGCACGCCGTAGGCGGAAAGATGGCCGCTCCAGTTGTTCGGGTCTTCCTTGAGCTGCGGCGGATCCGGGATCAGCGAGAGCACCAGCACGGTGACCACCAGCGCGAAGCCGATGCTCCACCAGAGACGCGCCAGGCGCAGCGAAGAGGCGGCCTGCGTGGCCGCTTGCGGGGGAGGTGGGGAGAGGTCCATGCCCGCGAGGGTAAGCGACGTGCTCGCGCCCACCAAGCGAGCATGTCGCGTCACCAGTCGGTCACCGGTGCGGCGCCGCGCCGCCAGGCCCATTCGGTATCGCGCAGGAAGCGCTGCGGCCAGGCCTCGCCGCCATCGGGCCAGTCGCGCCACTGCAGCACCAACCCGGCCAGGGCATCGGCATGGTGACGAGAAGGCTCCGCGAGCAGGCGATCGATCGCGGCCTGCAGGGCGGCGGGCTGCTCGGGCGCCGCGGCGAGCCGGCGGAACAGCCATTTATGGAAGGGATACAGCATCCGGTTATGCGCGAGGATGAGGCGCGCGCTCCAGAAGGCGAGATCGGTGGCGGACTTCATCAGCAGGTAGCGGTCGGCGCGCTTTTCGGCTTCGCCGACGTACCACTGCGCGACCTGCAGCTGGGCGCGGAAGCTCGCGAGCCGTTCCTCATGGCCCGCCTCCTGGTAGACCGGGATGCGTGCGAGCAGCGGCGGAATGCGCGCGTCCACGCTGTGCGCGATCACGGCGCCTTCGAAGGCCGCGCGGATGATCTCGTTGCCGCGCTCGGCCACTTCCTCGAGGAAGGCGATATCGACGACCTTGCCATCGGCATAGCCGCCTTCATAGGTCGCCGCCTCGGGGTCGTAGATGCACAGTGCATTGCGCGCGGCGCGCTCGCTTTGCGTCGCGCTGTCGACCACCAGCATGAAGTCGATGTCGGAAGCTTCGCCACCTTCGCCACGGATCACCGAGCCGGCAAGGATCAGTGCCAGCACGCCGGCCTGCGTGGCATGGCGTTCGAGCACGCGTGCCATGGTGTCGCGGTGGTGGGCGCGCACATGCGCGGGCAGGTCAGGCAGCGTGGCGGTCATGAGGACTCCCTTGTGATGAGCGGCGCACGATAGAGGTCCGCACCGCGCGTCGGCCATGACCGTGCTTGCCGAAAGCCCGTGTATTCGCACGGCGCATGGCGGCGGTGTCGGGCCGAGTCCGCGGTGCGCTTGGCGGTTGCCGTGGTGACAGCTCGCCGTTGAACGTCACCCGCCCGGAGGCGGGTTCCGCTTCGCTGGCCGCTACTTCTTCGCCGCGTCCTTCGCTTCCTGTGCGGCTTCCTGCTTCGCCGCTTCCACCACCGCCCAGAAGGCCGGCTTGGGCTGGAGTGCGCCGTCGAAGAGCAGCGGCGCGTCCAGGCGTGCGA